>Peterbilt_p1__coassemble_10553_pt1 | contig 1933 bp, 2 predicted proteins | sample Peterbilt_p1__metabat2_low_PE_001 | metagenome-assembled genome bin Peterbilt_p1 | reverse complement strand
CCACCCATTACATTTATAGAGGGCAAGAAATTTCCAAAAGCTATCTTTCTATCAAGACTAGCCACTTCTCTCTCTAACCTTTTAGTTTTAATATCCAAGTTTCTCTCTCTAGCTATTTGTATCGCCTCTTCTAAGGATATAGAAGAACCATATTGCTTTAAATAATCTTTTCCAGTAAGAGTAGCAATTTTTTCTTCTGGCTTTTTCTCTTGATTATTGGAGCAACCTATCAGTAGAAAAGAAAAAAACAGAGCCAAAATTTTCTTTTTCATAGACACCTCTTTAATATAAAATAACAAAATTAAATTTTTGACCAAACAGTCAAATCACTATTAAATCATTATACTCTTTTTAATTAGAATAGTCAATTTATTTGTATTTACCAAAGATAACATTACATTTTAACGAAAAGCAAAATGTTAACCTAAAAAAAATTAAAGGTAACATAAATATATTTTCTGTGCTAGAATAATAAAAGATTTGGTAATTGTTATTTAAGAAAGGGAGAGATTTTATGAAAGAGATGTTGTTGTTTTTTTATTTTTTAATCGTTGTTGTCATAGGGATTTTATCATTTAAAAAGGTCAAAGATGATAAAGATTTCTTTGTTGCAGGTAAAAATGCAGGGGTTTTACAAGTGTCAGGAAGTTTGCTTGCATCAATCCTTGGTAGTTCTGCTATAATCGGTAGTGTGGATTTTGCTTATGTGAGCGGTTGGGCAGGGATTTGACTATTGGTGTGTGCTAGTTTTGGTCTGCTTTGTCTTTATCCACTGATAAAATATATTAAAAATTTCCACGGATACAATCTTCCTAGTATGCTTGGAACTTTTTATGGAGAGGAAGTCCAAAGAATATCTTCTTTTATAATTCCAATAGCTTGGCTTGGAGTTGTTGCCTCACAAATAATGGGGGCTGCCAAGATAGTTACTATCCTTTCATCACTTAACTATGTTCAAGGGGTTTTATTAAGTGGAACTGTATTTATCGTTTATACAATTCTTGGAGGGCAGCTTTCTATAATAAAAACTGACGTTATCCAACTTATGTTTATACTTGCTGGTATCGTTCTTACATTTTTCTATATTGTACCAGAGCCAGTGACAAAAGAGGTTTTGCCAGTTATAAATCATAAATTTAACTATATAGATTTGTTAGTTATGGTGCTTACTTATTCTACAACTTATCTTGTAGGTCCAGATATTTATTCGAGACTTTTCTGTGCCAAAGATGATAACACTATGAGAAAATCTATAATTGTGGCGATACTTGTCCTTATACCACTTGCTTTTATCTTGACAAAATTAGGGGTTTATGGTATCCAAGCCTTTGACAATGTGGGAAAAGAGTCAGTTCTTCTTATGATAGCCAATACAAAACTTCCAAAGGTTTTGAGCTTTGTTTTATACTTTGGGCTTTTATCAGCAGTAATTTCATCAGCAGATACAACACTTCTTACTGCGTCATCTCTATTTACCCAAGGGATTTTAAAAGATTTAAAAAGTAAAAAAGCTATCTTTGTTACAAGAATAGTTACAATTTTATTTGGGGTTTTCGCTATCTTAGTGGCAGTTAAAATGAAATATATCTTGTCCACTTTGCTTTTAGCTTTGGCAGTGTACTCTGGTTCCTTTATTATCCCTACTTTTGTTGGAATATTTGGGTTTAGAGCTGAGAAAAAAGCTGTTATCCTATCGATTATAGCTGGTGGTGTTACTGCTCTTATAGGAAAACTTGTGGGAGGAGATACTGGAAACTATATCTCTATACTTTCTTATTTTATAAACGGTGGTATATTGTACTTCGGTAGAATAACAAATGACTAAAATCTAAAAAAATATACTTCATTCATTTAGGAGATTGATTTCTATTTATTAGAAGTCAGTCTCTTTTTATTTACATTCTTGAAATAGTGATAGATAAAACTATTAATC
>Peterbilt_p1__coassemble_3894_pt1 | contig 4881 bp, 5 predicted proteins | sample Peterbilt_p1__metabat2_low_PE_001 | metagenome-assembled genome bin Peterbilt_p1 | reverse complement strand
AAAAATTTTTTTACAGACAGGAGATTATGATAAAAAATATGAAGATGTCAATGTAATATTTTTTGAAGAAGATAAAAAATAATGAATAACTGGATATTTTTCTTAATATTTACTTTAGCATTAATATATTTAAAAAAATATAATCATCTATTGATTATAACACTCCCCTATTTAACAACAATATTTTTTACTGATATTCAAAATACAAATCAAGGGAGAGAGATTTTTGATTTATTTTTTATATTTTTAATTGGATTGTATATTCTGATTTCAATTATAAGCAAAGTATCACAAAAATATAAAAATATAAATATAATTATTCTGAGTATATTGTGGTGTATAATCTTATCTATTGATATTGTTACAAATAATTCTAATAATTTAATAATTATTGATATAGGAAATTTAATAATGATTTTACTTTTACTAAAAAAATTTAACTTATAGGGAGGTTAAAAAAATGAAAAAAAAATTATTTATAATTTCTGTCTGTTTAACATTAATGGCAGGTTGTATGTCTTTGGAAAAGCGTGATTATTATGATGATACATTTTCATTTGGTAGATTTAAAGAAATGCCATATTTTCCAACTTATACTGTTCCAAACTCAGAGTCTCAAACACTTAGAAACTATTTTTCTACTGTATCTATTATTGGTATTCCTTTGGTTATTTTAGACTATGCTTCTTCTACTGTTTTAGATATAATGTTACTGCCTTTGGACATTTATAGAAATAATGTTGTTATCCCAGAAAGACAAAAATATAAAAAAGTATTAGATGAATTATTAGCTGATTACACTGATGCAGTAGAAAAATTACGTCACGCTAAAACAGAAAAAGAGAAAAAAATTATAAAAGAGAAATATAAAAAATCTCTTGATGAATATTGTGATAGATTAAAAGAGTTAGATGCTAACTATGTTTTTGACTCTCGTCCTCAAGATATGTATAGTCTAGAATAATAATTTTTTATTTCAATTTTATTTCAAAAAACAAAAAAAGAGCTAGAAAATTCTAGCTCTAATTTTATTTCATTTTTTATTTTGTAGCTTTTCTTGAGAAAGCAAATGCCACTGCTGTAACAATAACACAAGGAACTAACCAAGCAAATCCATCTTTTCCTAAAGGAATTAATTGTACTGCATTTGTAAATGCTCCAATTTTAAATGTTACTCCTAATGTTTCTACGATACTGATTAATAAAGTGATATATACACCAGCTTTGTAAGCTAATTCATTTTCTAATCCAAATACGTTGAATAGAATTAAAACTATTGTTATTGGATATAAGATACATAATACTGGAACTGATAATTGAATGATAAAGTCAACTCCACCGATTGCCATTACTGATGAAAATACACAAGTTGCAACAGCGATAGTTTTATAAGAGAATGGAGTGATTCTTGAGAACCAGTCACTTGTTAATGCTACAAGACCAACTGATGTTGTTAGACAAGCTGCAGCAACACAGATTCCAAAAGCCATTTTTCCGATTGAACCAAGAGTTGCCTCTGCAATGTATAAAGCTGATGCTGTTGTAGCAGCACTATTTTCTACACCACTGATTCTAGCTCCAAGATACATAAGTGAGAAATAAATTAATCCTAAACCAATTGCAGCAATAACTCCTGCTCCTGTTAAATATCCACTTTGTTCGTGAGAATCTTCTATACCTTTTCCTTTTAAACCTTTAACAATAACAACTCCAAAAAGAACTGATGCTAAAGCGTCCATTGTTTGATATCCTTGGATAAATCCAAAAGCAAACATTCCACTTTCAACTTTGTGAACTGGTGTTCCTAAATCTCCAGTTACACCTAATACTGTGATAGCAAGTAAAATTACTAAAATGATTGGTGTTAAAAATTTTCCAATGATGTCAGTGATTTTTGATTCTTTTATAACTAGTAATAAAGTTACAGCAAAGAAAATAACTGAACTTACAACAGTCACTGTAAATTTATCCATATTTGATAATGCTGGTAAAACTCCCATTTCAATTGTTGTTGACCCAGTTCTTGGAATAGCAAATAATGGTCCAATTACTAATACAAGTACGCTACAATAAGCGTTATTAAAAAATTTAGAAACCTTTGTTGAGAAATTTTCTAATTCTCCAACTTTCGTAAAAGCTAAAACTCCTAGTAAAGGAAGTCCAACTCCTGTAAGTAAAAATCCAAGTCCAGCTAAAAGCCAATTATCTCCCATATTAATTCCTACTGATGGTGGAAATATTAAGTTTCCAGCTCCAAAAAACATCGCAAACAGTGCAAATCCTAGTACCAATACTTCTTTTCTTTTGTTCATACCCTTCTCCTTTTTCACACAATATTTTTCAAAAAACTCTCTTTTCTTTCACAAAAGATTGTTTTTTATTAACTTTTTTTAAACCATTTGAAATTTTTTTCAAACTTTTCTTCGGTTGACAATGATTTTACCAAACAAAATCTCATCTGTCAACAAAATTTTATTTTTTTCTTTTTTTGTGCCACATAAACCGTTCAAAATACTAGTTTTATATTGGTACTATTTTTTATTATTACTATCTTATTTTTTTATTATTTTATTTTTTTCATAAAATTTTCAAAAAATAATTTTTTTTGTTAAAAAACACTTGCTTTTTTTTCAATTTAGGTTTATACTTTAGTAAATTATAGTGCAATTTGAAAAGGAGAAAAAAATGTTTTCACTTAAATCAATAATATTTGTCATATGTGCTATTATTCTCATACAAATTTTTATGAGAACAATTTCATATGCCAAAAATTATGTTAGGAATTAAGTGTTTGAGTAAACCTTTTTATTTTTAGGGAAATTTGATTTTGATTTATTTAAGCAACCTAGCAGGGTTGCTTTTTTTATTACATAAAGGTCGGTGAGTAGTTTGTTTTTAAGTTTTTTATTATTTTTTCTAAGTTCTATGGTTTTTGTTAATAGATATTATCTTTCCAAAGAGGAATTTTCATATAAAAATATTTTTCACGAAGATTTTAATAATAAATCTTCAAAATCTCACACTGAAAAAAGATTTTTACTAGAAAATATAGCTCTTATAATATGACTTTTTATTTTTGAATAGTTTCAAGGAGGATATTATGGACAGAAGTTTTCAATTTAGAGATGCAAAACTTTTACCTTTGCTGATTAAGTTTTCTATTCCAAGTACAATAGTCGCTCTGTCATCAATTTTGATGAATAGTACCGACAGATATTTTATCGGTCAAGCTGTTGGAAGAACAGGAATAAGTGCTATTGCCACTATCTATCTATCCCCTTATAGTTTTAGGAGATGCTCTTGGAATGTTTTTTAATGCTGGTGGTTCTTCCCTTGTAAGTATTCAACTTGGACAAAATAATCTAGCTGGAGCTAAGAAAACTCTTGGAACTTGTATTTTCACTGTTGGAGTTATTGGAATAATCTATACTTTGCTCGGATTTATTTTTATGAATTCGATAGTGAGATTTTTGGGAGCCAGTGATTCAAATATAAAATATGTTGAGGACTACTGCAAATTTTTTCTTCCATCTGTAACATTCCAAATGGCATTTTGGTCTTTCTGTGCCTTTGTGAGAAGTGAAGGAAATCCAATTATGTCTATGATGATAAACTTTGCCTCAATTTTTGCAAATGTTATTTTGGATTATCTTTTAGTTATGGTACTTGATTGGGGAATGAAAGGAGCAGCCATCGCAACATCTATGGCAAACTTTGTCCCAGCTATGCTTTTACTCTATCATTTTTATAAAAGTGATCTACTAAAACTAGAAAATAAAAATATCGTTTGGGATTTTCAAATAGTCAAAAAAATGTTTTCTACAGGTTTTTCATCTTTTGCCAACGAATTTTTATACGGAACATATATTTTAGTTTTAAATATGCAACTTTTAAAATATGGTGGAGATATAGCTTTAGTGAGCCTTGGGATTATGACTATTCTTAGAAGTTTTATCAATACAAGCTATAATGGATTAAACCAAGGACGTCAACCGATTATCTCTTACAACTGGGGCGCAAAAAATTATAAAAGAGTTAAAGATACATTTTTACTTTCTCTTTTAATTTCATCTATCTCTTCAGTTATTTTAGTAAGCATTGTGATTATAAAATCTGATGATATAGTTAGATTATTTATAAAAAATGACCCTGATGTTGTGGCATATACAACTAAAGCTATTAGATATCATCTAAAATTTATGACTGGAACTGCTGTCTATCTTTGTTGTGGAACTTACTTCCAAGCTATAAGAAAAGGATTTATTACAACAAGATTTATTTTTTTAAGACTTGTGGTACTTTCAATCCCTCTTGCTTATATCTTACCTTTAAAATTTGGAGCTATGGGAGTTTTGATGAGTTTTCCTATTGCTGATTGTACAACCGCTCTTGTATCTTTATATTTTATGTACAAAGAAGTTAAAATGCTAGATAGAAAATATATGCGTCATCAGATGATAGAAAGATATCTCAAACTAAACAAACCTATAAATTAAAAAATTGGGACTACTGCTTTTAACTTGCAATAGTCCCATTATTTTTATCTTAAGATTTCAAAATTTATTCTTTCCATATCTCCCTCTTCAGAGATAATAGTCAGTTGATATTTTCCATTTCCTAATTTTAGATTTTTTTCCCTATCCCTAGTTTTATCCAAATATTCTCCATTGAGATACCAATATAGATTTTGATTTTTTAAATTTGCTATCTTTATAATCAGATCTTTTTCTCCGTCAAAATCTTTAGGAATAGTTATTCTAAGCCCATTTGTTGGATAAATAATTTTTATCCCTTTTTTCTTAGAAGTATTTCCAAAGATATTTGATACATCAAAACCATTTCTTATAAAAAAGTTTATAACCTCTATTGGGTAGTTAAGAA
>Peterbilt_p1__coassemble_2232_pt1 | contig 7774 bp, 7 predicted proteins | sample Peterbilt_p1__metabat2_low_PE_001 | metagenome-assembled genome bin Peterbilt_p1 | reverse complement strand
ATAACTCCTACAATAATAGCACTTAAAAGACTTACTACAAATCCACCTATCATTGCTTTAAATACAAGTCTTGATAATACACTTTTCTTTTCAGGACAAAGAGCTGATATACCTGCTATACAAATTCCCATACTAGAGATATTAGCAAATCCTGCAAGAGAGATTGATAAAAGTAAAGCTGTTCTTGGGTTTAATGTTTGAATTACACTTCCAAGTTCTTGGAAAGCAACGAATTCATTTAAAACTAATTTACTTCCTAAAAGTTGACCTGCGAGTAAAATTTCATCTCCTGAAAGTCCCATTATAAATCCTAATGGAGAGAATACATAAGCAAATACTTTTTCAAGAGTAAGTCCATCAAATCCAACCATAGATCCAAGTCCAGAAAGAATTCCATTAAGTAAAGCCACAAGACCTATTATAGCAATTAAAGATGCTCCTATTGCTAAAGCTGAGCTCATTCCATTCATAGCTCCCTCTGTAACTGCTTCTATAAGATTTTCACTTCCAGCTTTATTATCCATTTTTACTTCTGATATCTCTTTTGCTACTTCTGTTTCTGGATAAATTATTTTTGATACAGCTATACTTCCTAATGGTACAAGAGTACAAGCTATTAAAAGATGTTCCATCGGAATACCAAGAGCTACATATCCTCCGATAATTGTTGCTGACATACTTCCCATTCCTGAAACTAAAACAACCATAACTTCACTATCAGTCATAAGTCTTAAATATTTACTAACAAGGATTGGACTTTCAGTTTGTCCAAGGAACATATTTGCTACTGCAACGAAACTTTCAACATGAGAAGTTCCTAAAACTTTTCCAACTCCTTTTCCTATAACTTTTACTATACAACCTAAAACTCCAAGATAATATAATCCACCAACCAAAGATGATAGGAATATAATATTTCCTAAAACTTGTGTTGCAAATATAAATCCTGTTGGAGCTGAAGCCATTCCAAGACTACCAAATACAAATCCTATTCCATTTTTTCCATAGTCTAAAACTTGTGTTACTACGTCAGAAACTTTTGATACTACAAATTTTCCTAATGGAAACTTTACTAATAAAAATGCAATTATAAATTGTCCTATTAAAGCTTTTATTACTATCTCTTTTTTTATAGCTTTTCTATCTTTTGATATTAATACCATTGCTGCTAAAACAATAACTATACCTAAAATACTTATTATAACAGTTTTCATCTATCTTATCTTCTCCTAAATCTAATCTCAAAATTATTTAGCTTCCGCTTGGTCAGCTTTTATTAAATTACGAATTGCTTCTATTGTAAGTCTTATAGCTTTATCTGTGTCGTGAACAACTGGGTTATCAAGACCTAATTTTTCTCTTTCTTGGTTTGCTACTACTAAGAATGATGAACCTACACGAACTTTTAAATAATCTCCAACTATAAATAGTGCTGCTGATTCCATTTCAGAAGCTTTACAACCCATTCTTATCCAAGCTTCCCATTTATTTTCTAATTCATAGCTTACTGGTTTTGTTGAAGGAGCGTGTTGACCATAAAAAGCATCTTTACATTGAACAACTCCAACATGATAAGTTTCTTTTAAAGTTTTAGCTGCTTGTACTAAAGCATTTGTTATATCTAAATTTGCTACTGCTGGATATTCTATTGGAGCATACTCTTTACTAGTTCCTTCCATTCTTATGGCACCAGTTGCAATTACTAAATCTCCACCCATTATTTCAGTTTGCATTCCTCCACAAGTTCCAACTCTTAAGAAAGTATCTGCTCCACAGTTTACTAATTCTTCAAGAGCTATTGACGCAGAAGGTCCTCCAATTCCAGTTGAAGTAACGCTTACTTTTACTCCGTCTAAATATCCTGTGTATGTTACATATTCTCTGTTATCTGCTACTAATTTTGCATCATCAAAATATTTTGCTATTTTTGCACAACGTTTTGGATCTCCAGGTAATATTACATATTTTCCTACATCTCCATTTCTTAAACCTATGTGATATTGTAATCCTTCTTCTGCGTATTTCATAAAAAACCTCCGTCCACTTGTTTATTATTTTTATTCTTGTCTAATAACTTGTCTATATTTTAATAATATCATAAGAAACCTTTATATGTCAATAGTTTTTTTGATTTCTTATTGTCTTTACAGAAGTTTTTGTACTGATTTTAAATTATATTCTAAGTTTACAAACAAAAAAGAAGATTTTTTCAAATCTTCTTTCCTAATTTTTTATTTTCTTTTTCTCTCTATTATTATATTTCCATATTCTATTGGAATGTAATGTTTATTATGAAGAACTGGATATTTATTTTTATAATATAAAGTTTCTCCCAAAAGATAAAATTTCTTACTATCTGATATATTTTTCATAGAAGAAAAGTTCCCTGCAGATGAGAAATTAAGTTTTATAGATGAATGAGTAGCCTCTTCATAAACTTCTTTTTCCAAAAATTTTATAAGATTTTCTTTTTCGTTTAAGTCAATTGATTTTTCTACAATGGTTTCTATTGGAATAATAGATAATGTATAAGCTACAATCTTATCTTGAGATTTGTACCATCTATCTACAAAAACTACAACAGGAGATTTTCTCTCTAATATTTTATTTGTATATTCTGTTGATGGCTCCAATTTAAATTCAAGTTCAACACTATCTATTTTTTCAGTAATACTTGTATAAAGAGGGTGGTCTAAAATTTCTAAACCCTTTTCACTAAAGACTTCTGTTCTTGTTATAAAATTTCCTTTTCCTCTGATATTTTTTACTATTCCATCTTCTTGCAAAAGTGATAGAGCTTGTCTAAGAGTCATTCTACTAACTCCCATTATTTTTGCTAACTCTGGTTCAGATGGCAGTTGAGTTATTCTTGAAAACTCCCCCTCTTTTATCATCTCAAAAAGTTTATCATAAACAGCTACACATCTTGGCAACTTTTTATTTCCACTATTAAATACATCTAATTTTTCTTCCATAAATAACACACCTTTTACATATTTTTTAGTACAAGTTCTATTATACATCAATTAAAAGGTTATTTCAAGAAGAAAACTTTTCAGTTGTCTAAAATTAATAAAATATTTCTTATAAATCTTCTTCCTCTTTTCCTAGTTTTTTTCTTTCATACATACGTCCCATACAAAAAGCAAGTACTCCTACACCGATGGCAGTTTGTAAGCAGAAAAATAAACTTTCAACTTCCCCTGGTAATTCTCCACCAATAGCATTTTCTAAGACTGGAGTAAACCAAGGTTCATATCCTTCTTGAATACTTTCTATCATAACACTTCCAGCATCATCAGAACCACCAAACTCTGCATCTTTTAAAACAAATATCGGTGTTATTGCCATAAGCATTACAACTATTAATAAACTAATAACTAATTTTTTATCCTTACTCATTTTCTCCTCCTAAAATCCTATATTTCTTAATTCTTTTCTTGCATATTTTTCTAAACCAATCATAATAATAACGGTTAATATTCCCTCAATTATTGCTAGTGGAAGTTGTGTTGGTGCAAAAACTCCTAAAAATTTAACAGCTGATACCATTACTCCACCATCTTGAGATGGAAAAGCCATTGCAAGTTGTAAGCTTGTTACACAATAAGTAACTATATCTCCAAGCATAGCTCCCAAAAATATTCCAACTCTTCTGCTTAATTTCATTTTTATACAAAGTTTATAAATAAAAAAACTAACAATTGGTCCAGCTATACACATTGAAAAAGTATTAGCTCCTATACTTGTGATTCCTCCATGTGCTAATAATAGAGCTTGGAAAAGTAAAACTATTAATCCTAAAACACTTACAGCTAATGGTCCAAATAAAATTGCTCCAAGCCCTGTCCCTGTCATATGAGAACAACTTCCTGTTACTGATGGTATTTTAAGTGATGAAATAACAAAGATAAAAGCTCCTGCCATAGCTATTAAAGTTATATTTCTTGGATTTTCATTAAGTTTTGTTTTTATTGATTTCATTCCTAATAATACAAATGGTAGTGAAGCAACTATCCAACCTATACTAAATTTTACAGGTAAATATCCTTCCATAATATGCATTGCATTAGCAGTTGAAAACATCATTACCATAAATATTGGTAATAACTTCATAATTTTTATTTTTTTCATTTTTTTCTCCTTTTTTAGATTTAAAACAAAATACTTTAGTTTTTTATATAATTTTTTTCAAGTGATCAACAGTCCTTGGGATATTTCCACAATTCTTTATAATATTTTTTTTCAAAAGTTCTTCATAGATTTCAAATACAATTGGTTTTTTTAGATTAGCCTTTTTTAAAAGTTCTGTATTTTTAAATATCTCCTCTGATGTTCCATCTCCTATTATCTCTCCATCTGAAAATACCAAAATCCTATCTGCAAATCTAAAAGCAAAATCTATATCATGAGTTGATAGGATTATCGTTTTTTTCTCTATAGATAAATCATTTAAAATCTCTTCTAAAATTTTTACATTTAATTGATCAAGTTCAGCAGTAGGCTCATCAAAGATTATTATTTCTGGATTCATAGCCACAATATCTCCTATACATACTCTTTTTTTCTCTCCACCACTTAAATAATGAGGAGGAGTGTCTAAGTATTTTTTTAAATTTAATTTTTGAGATATTTCTTCTATTCTCTCTCCTATTTCTTTTTTAGAAAGTCCTAGATTTATAAGTCCAAAGGATAACTCTTCATACACAGTAGATCCTATTATTTGATTATCAGGATTTTGGAAAACTATCCCAATATTTTCTCTCAAATAATTCAAATCTTTTTTATTTTTTTCTATTTTTCTGCCTTTTAGATAAATATTTCCCTCATCAAATAGATAAACTCCGTTTAAATTCATAAAAAAAGTAGTTTTTCCAGAGCCGTTATTTCCTAAAACTGCTATTTTTTCACCTTTTTTTATTTCAACATCTATCCCTTTTAATATTTCTTTTCCTTTTTCATAAGAAAATTTTAATCTCTCTACTTTAATAATTTTTTCTTCCATAGATACCGTTCCAATCAAAATTTTATTTAGTAAAAATATATAAAACTATCAAATAAATAATAGATAGTCCCATCCCAATAATAACTTTTTTATCTATCTTTTTTTCTTTTAGAAAAAATATTATCTCTCCTCTATAGCATCTCGACTCCATAGCATCATAAAAAGAGTTTGATTTTCTTAAAGATACAATCAGAATATTTGATATGATTTTTCCAAAAGATAATAAAGATGTTCTATAATCTATAAATCCAAGTCTAGATTCAATAGATTTTCTCATACTTTTATAACTATCTCTCATAATAAAAATAAATCTATACACTAAATACATAAGTTCTATAATTATTTGGGGAGTTCTTACTTTTTTTATCACATAGATAATCTCATTCAGAGGTGTTGAAAGTGCCAACATATACATTGAACTCACTCCACTTAAAGCTCTCCAAAATAAAATACAACTTTTCTTGATATTTTCATCAGTTGTATAAATGACATTGAAATAATAAAAGTCAGTTATACTTTTGGAAAAATTTATATTTATTACAGCTACACTAATTAATAAAAAAATTGTCGGAACTTTAAAAAAATCTATATATTTTTTTAAAGAGATTTTCCCCAGAAATATTGTAATAAAACCACAGATAAAAACAATTGAAATTGATATATAAATATTTGATAAAATTATTCCTAAAACTATCAACACCATTGAATACCAAAATTTTAAGTGGGGATTCCAACTATTTATTTTTGAATTATAGCTATAATATTCTAATGTTTTTTCATCATCTTTTTTATAAAATTCTTTCTTTTTTCTTCTTACAAAAAAAACAGATAAAAAAATTATTATTAATATAAAAACAGATATTTTCATTCAACTATCTCCAAAATAAAAGCACACAACCCATAAGAATTGTGTGCATTATAAAAATTTCATATCTAAAATAATTTTCTAAATATGATAATTCCCATATTTCCCCACCCAAAAATATGGTTAATATTATGCGACCTGACTTAATATAGAAAAATCTATAAACACAGTAGGGGTAAGCCTGTACTGGATTTTCACCAGTTTCCACATTCCTTTAATCTTATTATTTTTTGTTTGATTTTCTCCAGATTTTCATTTTTTCAGCTTCTCTTATAAGCTCTTCTCTGAAATCTGGGTGAGCAATATTAATTAAAGCTTCTGCTCTTTGCCAAGTAGTTTTTCCTTTTAAGTTAGCTTTTCCGTATTCAGTTACTACAAAGTGAGTGTTAGCTCTTGTATCTGTAACTATTGTTCCTTCTGCTAAAGTTGGACGAATTCTTGATTGTAATTTTCCATCTTTTCCCATAAATGAAGATGAACAACAGATGAAAGATTTTCCACCTTTTGATAAGTAAGCTCCAAGTACGAAGTCTAATTGTCCTCCAGCTCCACTTATATGTTTTACTCCAGCTGACTCAGCATTTACTTGACCAAATAAGTCTAAGTCAACAGCATTGTTTATTGATATAAAGTTATCTATTTGAGAAACAACTCTTACATCATTTACATAATCAACTGGTGCTGCCATTATTTCTGGGTTGTTATTTAAGTAATCATATAGATCTTTTCCACCAGCAGCGAATGCAAATGTTTGTCTAAATCTATCTATTGTTTTGTGAGCTCCTGTGATTTTTCCAGCTTGTGCCATTTCAACAAAAGAGTCAACATACATTTCTGAGTGAACTCCTAAATCTTTTAAATCTGATTTAGCAATTAAAGAACCTACTGCTGTTGGCATTCCACCAATTCCTAATTGGATACAGCAACCGTCGTTTAATTCTTCAACGATTAAGTTTGCAACTGCGTTATCTACATTTGTAGCTGGTCCTGGTCCTGGAAGAATAGAAGTTTCTGGATTATCTCCTTCAACTATCATATCTACTTGAGAAATATGGATTCCATTTTCATATCCACCTAAACAAACTGGTAAATTTTTGTTTACTTCTACTATTACAACTTTAGCATTTTCACAAACTGCCATTGAGTGGCTAGGGCTTACGCTGAAGTTAAAGTATCCAAATTTATCCATAGGAGTAACTTGTAATATAGCTACATCTATTTTTTGGTATCCTTTTCTATAAAATCCTGGTACTTCAGAATATCTGATTGGAGAATAGAAAGCATTTCCAGCACCTATTCTTTTTCTTTCAATTCCACTTGCGTGCCAAGAGTTCCAAGTAAAATGTTTTTCTCCACCTTCAACTTTAAATATTTCAGGTTGTTTTAATAAAACTCCTCCAAAAATATTAACATCTTCTACTTCTGTAAGTCTTTTAGCAAAAGCTCTATCTACTGCATCAGTAGTAGTTCCACACCAACCATAATCAACAAAATCTCCTGATTTGATAACTTTGGCAGCTTCTTCTACAGAAACTAATTTGCTTTTGTATTCATTTTCATAATTTGCTAACAAAATAGTACCCTCCTTAAACATCTAATGTATATTTTTAATTCCTTAAATAATATTTTAGCATAAAATAACCAATAATACAATTTTATTTAAGGTTTATATCTTATCATTTTTTATATATTTGACAAATAAAACTATATATTTTAAAATATACATAATTTATATTTTGAAAAAGGAGACAGAAAAATGAATTTTTTAAATATGGACATAAATATAGCCTACAGTATGATAAATATGAAACTAAGAGATTTTTATTCATCTCTTGATGATCTGTGTGAAGATATGGATATAAGCAAAGTTGATATTTTAGAGCATTTTGAAAAGAATGGTTTTA
>Peterbilt_p1__coassemble_2004_pt1 | contig 8478 bp, 6 predicted proteins | sample Peterbilt_p1__metabat2_low_PE_001 | metagenome-assembled genome bin Peterbilt_p1 | reverse complement strand
CAATATTTACTATAAGTAAGCTTATAAAAATTGATAACAGAAAACCATCAGTGCCTGAAAAAGTTTATTTAGAAGTATCTTTAGCTGAAAAAGTAAATGAAAATAGAATAAAAAATCCATTTGATATAGATAATAAGATGAATTTTTATGGATTCTTAAAAAAATTAAATCAAATTAAAAATGATAAAAGAGTTCAAGGGATAATTTTTAAACTTGGATATATGTCTTTAAATAATGCTCAGATTGAAGAGCTTAAGCTAAAAATATCCGAACTTAAATATTCTGGTAAAAAAATCTATGTTTATAGTGAAAATTTAGATAATAGAAATTATTCTCTTGCTCTTGAAGCTGATAAAATAATTATGCCTAATAATAGTTGGGCTGGGTCTGATATAAGTGGTTATTCTGCAAGATACCCATATTATAAAAATCTTGGAAATAATCTTCTTATCAGTGCCAATGTTATTCATATAGGTGATTATAAATCAATGGGAGAAAATTATACAAGTTCAAAGATGAGTGAGGAGTTTAAGGCTAATACTAAGAGAATTTTAGATAAAAGATATATGAATTTTGTAAGTGATATAGCTTTAAAAAGAGGAATCCCAGAAAATCTTATCAATAAAAAAATTCTTGATGGAGATTTTGTAATGTCTTCTCCAAAAGTTCTAAGAGAAAGCAACTTAATAGATGAAACTATTTATTACGAAGATTTTATCAAAGAAAATAAGATTGATTCAAAAATAACAATAGAGGAATATTTTGAAAGAGTGGCTGAAGAGTTAGAATATAAGATTGAGAAAAAAGATAAGATTGCAATTATCTATGCAGAGGGAACAATAGTTTCTGAAGACTCTCCTAAAATAGAAAATAAAGTTACTCCAAAAGATATAAAAGAAAAATTAGCAAAAGCCGATGAACTACCTAATGTAAAAGGGATTGTTCTTAGAATAAATTCTCCTGGAGGTTCCGCTTTAGCATCAGATATTATTTATGAGGCTGTTAGAACTACCGAAATTCCTGTTTATATTTCAATGGGTGGAGTAGCTGCTTCTGGTGGATATTATATTGCCTCAGCTGGAGATAAAATATATAGTGATAAAGGAACTATTACTGGTTCAATTGGTGTAGTAAGTATAATACCAGATCTATCAAAACTTGCTGAAAAAATTGGAATTGATTTTGACGAGATTTCCAATGGAAAATATACAAATCTTTATGATGTTACAAAACCATTATCAGATAACGAAAAAGAAAAAATTTATAAATCAAGTTTGATTGGGTATAATGAGTTTGTTGAAAAAGTGGCTCTTGGAAGAAAAATGTCTGTTGAAGATGTTCAAAAAATAGCTGAAGGACGTGTTTGGCTAGGAGAGGAAGCAAAAGACTTGGGACTTGTAGATGAAATCGGTGGACTTGAAAAAACTATATCTGATTTGGCAAAAGATTTAAACCTAAAAGAATATGAAGTAATAGAAAGTTTGGAAAGTAGAAAATTGGAAGAGATACTTAAGAAATTCCTTCCTAAATATATATTTTCTAGTGTGTTAATGGATAAAAATATATCAAAAATAATTCCAAAATATGATTTATCAGAGGAGTTATTTTATAAACCCGTTGTTTATACTCCAAATTTAGAAACTTTTTATTGAAAAAATAGTTAAAATTATGTATAATAAGTTATATATAAATGTGTTTAGGAGGATTTAAAAGTGGTAAGAAAATTAAAAACAGCTAAAGGTAGTGCAAATCAAATGGATATTATAAGACAAGCTCAAGCTATGCAGCAAGAGATGTTAAAAATACAAGAGGAGTTAAAAGGAAAAGAAGTTGAAGCTTCTGTTGGTGGAGGAGCTGTTGTTGTTAAAGCTAACGGACAAAAAGAAGTTACTAGCATAACAATCTCTGAAGAAACAATAAAAGACGCAGCAACTGACAAAGAAATGTTAGAAGATTTAGTTCTTTCAGCAGTAAAAGAAGCTATGAGACAAGCAGAAGAATTATCAGAAAAAGAAATGTCTAGAGTAACTGGTGGAATGAATATCCCAGGACTATTCTAGTTTGTAGTTAAATAAATACTCAAAGGCTATTATCTTAAAAATAACTAAAGATAGTAGCTTTTTTTATAAAAAAAGTCAAGTTACTTGAAAAATGTTTTATCAAGTGGTATAATCAAGTTATAAGTAAAATAATTGTCAGGAGATAAAATGTACAAATTTTATGGATTATTAGTGTACTATATTATTATGTTAATAAAATTGACACTAAAAATTGAAATTATTGGAAAAGAAAATATGTCAGAGGATAAACCTTATGTATTGGCTCTTTGGCACAACAAAGTAGTTGCTACAGTTTTGGCTTTAGGATTTATTAAAAAAAGAGCTGGACTTGCTAGTCCCTCTGCTGATGGAGAATTAATTTCTGTTCCTCTTGAAAAATTAGGTTATAAAATGATAAGAGGTTCATCAGGAAAAGATTCTGTAAAAGGATTAGTTCAACTTATAAAAGCTGTGAAAGAGGGATATACTATTGGAACTCCATTAGATGGACCAAAAGGACCAAGATTTGAAGCAAAACAAGGAATGATGTATGTAGCTCAAAAATCTGGAAGACCAATGGTTTTTATGGGAGCTGCTTACAGTAAAAAATGGGTTTTATCAAAAACTTGGGACAAATGCCAAATACCAAAACCTTTCTCAAAGGTTATCTGTGTAATAAGTGAGCCTTTTTACCTTGAAAAATCTATTCCAGTAGAAGATTACAAAGAGATTGTTGAAAAAAAACTTAACGACATAAATGAAGTTGCAGAAAATTTAATAAAAGATAAGGAGAGATAATGGAAAGTAAAAACTTTTATATAACAACACCGATATATTATGTTAATGGAGATCCACATGTTGGAAGTGCTTATACTACAATAGCTGCTGACGTTATGGCAAGATACAAAAAAACTCAAGGTTATGATGTATATTTCCTAACAGGAACTGACGAACATGGACAAAAAGTAGAAGAAACAGCAAAAGCCAAAGGAATGACACCACAAGAATGGACAGACCTTATGGCTCCAAGATTTGTTGAGATGTGGAAAGCTTTAAATATAAAAAATGATGACTTCATCAGAACTACTCAAGAAAGACATAAAAAAGCTGTTAAGAAAATACTTCAAACAGTTTGGGAAAAAGGAGATATCTACAAAGGAGAATATGAAGGAAAATATTGCGTTTCTTGTGAAACTTTCGTTCCTGAAAATCAAATCGTTGGAGATAACTGCTGTCCTGACTGTGGAAAACAATTAAGAATGGTAAAAGAGGAATCATATTTCTTCAGAATGTCAAAATATCAAGATGCTCTTTTAAAACATATAGATGAACACCCTGATTTTATCCTACCTCGTTCAAGAAGAAATGAAGTAATTTCTTTCATTAAACAAGGTTTACAAGATTTATCAATATCAAGAAATACTTTTGAATGGGGAATCCCTATTGAATTTGCACCAGGACATATTACTTATGTTTGGTTTGACGCTTTAACAAATTATTTAACAGCTGTTGGATATGAAAATGACCCAGCTACATTTGAAAAAAGATGGACAAATGGAGAGGTTGTTCACTTACTTGGAAAAGATATAGTTAGATTCCACGCTATAATTTGGCCTTGTATGTTACTTTCAGCTGGTGTAAAATTACCAGATAAAATAGTTGCTCATGGTTGGTGGACTTCTGAGGGAGAAAAAATGTCAAAATCTAAAGGAAATGTAGTTGCTCCATTAGATGAAGTTAAAAAATATGGTGTTGACGCATTTAGATATTATCTATTAAGAGAAGTTTCATTTGGAAATGACGGAGACTATTCTACAAAAGCTATAATAAATAGAATTAACTCAGACCTTGCTAACGACCTTGGAAACCTACTAAACAGAACTCTTGGAATGTATAAAAAATATTTTGGAGATGAAATTGTAAAAGGTGGAGAGTTCCAAGAAATAGATTTAGGTGCTCAAAAACTATTTAATGAAACTTTAGCCTTAGTTGACGATGCTATGTCAAGACTTGAATTCTCAAGAGCATTAGAATTTATTTGGAAATTTATCTCTAGAATGAATAAATACATAGATGAAACTGGTCCTTGGTTACTAGCAAAAGATGAAACTCAAAAAGAAAGACTTGCTACAATAATGAATATGCTAGTTTACTCATTAGAAAAAATCGCTGTTTTAGTAGCTCCATATATGCCAGAAGCTGGACAAAAAATCTGGTCACAACTTGGAATTGAAAAAAATATAGAAACTGCACAAATTTCTGATGTAGAAGGTTGGGATTTATTACCTGCTGGTCATAAACTTGGAACACCTACTCCAATCTTCCCAAGACTTGAAGTTGAAAAAGAAGTTAAAGAAAAAAATCCAGTAAATAAAGATTTAAAAATCGAAAATCCTATTAATATAGATGATTTTTCAAAAGTTCAAATAAAAGTTGTTGAAATTTTAGAAGCTGATAAAGTAAAAGATTCTGATAAACTTTTAAAATTCAAAGTAAATGATGGAAAAAATATAAGACAAATAGTTTCAGGAATAGCAAAATACTATCCTAACTATGAAGAACTAGTTGGTAAAAAAGTTCTTGCTGTTGTAAACTTAGAGCCAGTAGTATTAAAAGGAGAATTATCTCAAGGAATGCTTTTAAGTTCTGAAGAAAAGAAAAGAATAAAACTAGTTGAAGTTGATCCATCAGTAAAAGTTGGTTCAAAAATAAAATAGTAAAAAATTCGAGGTGAAATGTTATGAAAAAAGTAACTAAAGCTGTAATACCAGCAGCTGGACTTGGAACTAGAGTTTTGCCAGCAACAAAAGCTCAACCAAAAGAGATGCTAGTAATAGTAGACAAACCTTCTCTTCAATATATAGTAGAGGAGTTAGTTGAATCTGGAATAACAGATATAGTTATTATTACAGGAAGAAATAAAAATTCTATTGAAGACCATTTCGACTATTCTTATGAATTAGAAGAAACTTTAAAAGAAAAAGAGAAAGATGAGCTTTTAGAAAAAGTAAAACACCTTTCAGAAATTGCTAATATATTTTATGTAAGACAAAATCACCCATTGGGACTTGGACATGCTATTCTTAAAGCAAAACCATTTATAGGAGACGATCCTTTTGTAATTGCTTTAGGAGATGATATTGTCTATAATGAAAAAACTGCTACATCTCAATTAATAGAAACATATGAAAAATATGGAGCTAGTGTATTGGGAGTTCAAGAAGTACCAAAAGAAGATGTTACAAAATATGGAATTGTGAAACCAAGTGAAATCCTTGATAGTAAAACTGTTGGGGTAGAGGATTTCGTTGAAAAACCTAGTATCAAAGAAGCTCCATCTACTATGGCTTGTCTTGGAAGATATCTTTTAGATGGAAAGATTTTTAAATTCTTAGAAGAGACAGAAGCTGGAAAAGGTGGAGAGATACAACTTACAGATGCTATACTTAAAATGTTAAAGGCTGGAAATAAAGTTGTAGCTCATAACTTTGAGGGAAAAAGATACGATATAGGAAACAAAATAGGGTTATTAAAAGCAAATATTGAATTTGGTCTAAGAAATGAGGAAACTCGTGATGACCTTATAAAATATTTAAAAGAAGAATTAAAAATATAATTACAAATGAAGGGAGATAAGTATGGACGAAAAAACTTTAGAAATGTACAATCTTTGGTTAAACTCATCATACATAGATGAAGCTGACAGAGAGGAATTAAAAAATTTAGCTGGTAACGAAAAAGAGATACAAGAAAGATTCTATACTAATATTAGCTTCGGAACTGCTGGAATGAGAGGAGTTAGAGGGGTTGGAACTAATAGAATAAATAAATATATGGTTAGAAAAGCTACTCAAGGTCTTGCTAACTATATGTTAAAAATGACTGGAGAAGAGGGAGCTAAAAAAGGGGTTGCAATAGCTTATGACTGTAGAATTGGTTCTTATGAATATGCTATAAACTCAGCTCTTGTACTTGCTGGAAATGGAATAAAATCATATTTATTTGAATCTTTAAGAACTACACCAGAACTTTCTTTTGCTGTAAGAGAATTAAAAGCTCAAGCTGGTATAATGGTTACTGCTTCTCATAACCCACAAGAATATAATGGATATAAAGTTTACTGGGATATTGGTGGACAAATAGTTGAACCAGAAGCTTCTGGAATAATAAATTCTGTTAACAATATAAAAGATTTTTCAGAAATCAAAATGATATCTGAAGAAGAAGCTAAAGCAAAAGGTTTACTTGAAATCGTTGGACAAAAATTAGATGACAGATTTATAGAAGAAGTTAAAAAAGAAGCAATACATACAGATATTCCGGGTAAAAAAGATTATAAAATAGTTTATTCTCCATTACACGGAACTGCTGGAAGACCAGTTAAAAGAATTTTAGCTGAAATGGGATTTGAAAGTATATATGTAGTAAAAGAACAAGAACAACCAGATGGAATGTTCCCAACTTGCTCTTATGCTAACCCAGAAGATACAACAGTTTTTGCTTTATCAACTAAATTAGCTGATGAAGTTGGAGCAGATTTATGTATAGCTAATGACCCTGATGGAGATAGAACAGGTATCGCTGTTAAAGATGAAAATGGAAATTGGTTATATCCAAATGGAAACCAAATCGGTATGTTATTTATGGACTATATCTTAAAAATGACAAAACCTCTACCATCAAATGGAGCTGTTGTATCAACAATAGTTTCTACTCCAATCCTTGATGAAATTGGAAAAGCTTATGGAGTAAAAGTTTGGAGAACTTTAACAGGATTTAAATATATTGGAGAAAAAATAGAAGAATTTAAAAATAAAGTTTTAGACGGAACTTATCTATTTGGATTTGAAGAATCAATAGGATATTTAAAAGGAACTCATGTAAGAGATAAAGATGCAGTTGTTGCTTCTCTTCTACTTGCTGAAATCGGTGCTTACTACCATAGCCAAGGTACATCTATTGCTAAAGAAATAGAAAAAATCTATGAAACTTATGGTTGGTATGGAGAAGAAACTGTTCCTGTAACTAAAAAAGGAATGGACGGAGCTAAAGAAATAGCTGGTATAATGGCTAATTTAAGAGAAAAAGAGATAACTGAAGTTGTTGGTAAAAAAGTTGCTGTTATGAAAGATTTCCAAAAACAAGTTGAAACTGACTATGCTAATGGAACTAAAAAAGCTATTGAACTTCCAAAAGCTGATGTATTACAATTTATATTAGAAGATGGAACTATGATTACAGTAAGACCATCTGGAACTGAACCAAAAATTAAATACTACATGTATGTAAAAGATACTAGCAAAGAAAAAGCTGAGGCTAAACTTGCTGATACAAAAGCTAAATTCTTAGATTTTGTAGATAATTTATAATAAGAAATATTAATAGATAATGTAAAAAATGGACTGTTTTGAGAGCAGTCCGTTTTTACTATTTATAAAAAAATGTTGCTTTAAATTTTTATTATATCAATAATATCACTAATATTTTCTTTTATTGTTTTTATTCTGAAATTTATCATATGTATTGCAAATAGAGTTACTTTAAATGCAAATCTAGCATTATTTCCAGATAAATAATTTCTACCATGAAGACATTCGTTACGAATATTAAAAGAATTTCCATTATACATGGTGTTGTAAACAAATATAAAATCTGCTACATTTTCAAAACTATGTTGTTCATTAAAAATCATTATTAATAATTCTCGTAACAAAGAACTAGGATCGTTATATTGCATAAATTCATCTATATTTTTTTTAAAAGGAAAAATGCCAAGTAAAGTCACTAATTCACGTATTTTAATTTCTAATATTGGAAATAGTTGTGTCAATAATGCTAATGATATTATATTTGAGTATGGTAACAATTCTATTTTTTCTTCTTTTTTTACAATATCATAAAGTTTATATTCATCAATAAAATTAATAAAAGTTTGAGTCTTAAGACTATAATTTTCATGTATACCTAAGACAAATTCTTTCCCATTGAGTTGATTTAACAATTTATAACCTTTTCTTTGCTGTAAATAGGTTACATAGTTTAAGAACATTTTATCAATATCATGACGTTCAAAGGTTATTTCTGATTTTTTAGTAGGAAATATAGGACTTAATGATATTTGAGAGATTATGTATTTGAGAGGATTTTCAGATACAGATATCATAATATTTAATATTTCTTCCTCAGATACAATAGAATAAAATAGAAATACTAATTTCAGTATTTTTATCTATACACTCTTTAAATTTTTTACTAACAATTTTTAAATATTCTGTAGTAATATTTTTTATAATACTATCATCTTTTAAATAATTGCTTAATTCATTAATTGAATAAATATTATTAATGTTTTTAAATTTATTAGTCAAAAATTTTGTTATTATATCTTTTTGGAATTTAGAAATTGGAAATCCATCTTCTTTAATTCTTGTAATAAATA
>Peterbilt_p1__coassemble_1136_pt1 | contig 13123 bp, 13 predicted proteins | sample Peterbilt_p1__metabat2_low_PE_001 | metagenome-assembled genome bin Peterbilt_p1 | reverse complement strand
GTTTTCCAAGCAAATAAATTCAAATTAAATAGAATAAAAAAAACAAATAATAATTTTTTCATAAACATCTCCCCTTTTTTATATTTATATTTTGGAGCAGATGTTGTATAATATACTTGTGAGAGTGTTTTTATACAACACCGCCCCATTTTCAACTGACATTTCCTTATTGCAGTAAGGAAAAGCAGAAGATAACTGTGTTGGTTGGAAATGGGAATTAACTGTTAATTTTTCTTTTCTATAACGATTTTTTTCTCATTCTCATCATAGCTAAGCTCAATCCACGGTTCGTCAGAAGTTATATTCATATCATTTAGCCATTCTTTTCTTAAAATAACTCTTCCAACTGAATTTCCCACACCGGTTTTGTTAAAATTAACAGTCTTGAACTCTTTTGATTTCATATTTCCTCCCAAGACTATTAAGTTTTTATAAAATTAACGTAGTGTACGTATATTTATATGATACTACTTTTTTATAAAATTTTCAAGGAATCTTTTGCTAAATTAATATATGATAAGTAGGGAATTTTTTTATTTTCTAAATATTGTGGTATAATATTATAAAAGTTTTAAATATCAAAGGGGGAAAAATATTATGGAAGAAAACACTTTAGAAATTTATTATGCTATATTTTTTCCTTTGACCAAAGAATATCTAATAGTTGATAATTATATAGAGGCTAACAGTCATAGAAAAGGAGTGTATAACTTAACAGAAAAATTTGAAACTAAGGAAAAAGCTCTTGAATGGATAGAAAAAATTAAAAATGGAGAGATAAAACTTCTAGAAAAGAAGAAAGTATATTATGCAGTCTATCTAAAAAAAGAAAAAGAGGGAATGATATTAACTGACCCACAAGAAGTAACAAAAACTATTTATAAAAAGACATCTTTTTGTAAAAAATTTTCTTCAGAAGAAGAGGGGCTAGAGTGGTTAGAAAATATAAAAAAAGATAGATTAGTTATTGTTAATGAAAGTAAAAGTAGTTCTTCAGTCAATAATATTTCAGCAAAACCTAAAAAATATTATGCAATTTTTTTCAAAGATACAAAAGAGAAAAAAATATTAACTGACCCAGAGGAAGTAAATTCTATACTTTATAAAAGTTCATATCTTTGTAGAAAATTTGTCACAGAGGAAGAGGCAAAAAGATGGTTGGAAATAGTAGCAGAAAAGAAACAGGATATCAATCCTAAAAAAATTCCTAAAGAATTAAAGAAAAAACATTATGCAGTATATTTTCCAGAGAATAGAGAAAGTTTTATAACTGATTTTTTTGAAAAAGTAAATATTGCTATAAATGATGAAAAGGGAGTTTTCAAAGGTTTTATAAATGAAAAAGATGCTTTTGAATGGCTTGAACAGTGTAAAACTGAAAGAAGAATATGCTATGCTATTTTTTTTGTAGAAGAATTAAAAAGTTTAATTGTTTTTGATTTAGAAATGCAAAAAAATTTTACTAAAGATAGAGCTAATATAACAAGAATATTTGATACTGTTAATGAAGCAGATAGATGGTTAAGAAATATGGAACAAAACTATATAATTGATATGAAAAATCTTTTAAAAGAGGATACAATATTTTTTGATGTAGGAACAGGTAGAGGAATAGGAGCAGAAGTCTGTGTAAGTGATTATATGGGAAATCCAATTATAGAAAAATTATCTGAGTATAAAAATTCTTTGAATGGATATGGAAATTATAATCTAGGAAAGATTAATAATATTATGTATGGGGAACTTTTTGGACTTTATCTAGCACTTTTAATATCTAAAGAAAATAACAAATATAAAAAAATTGCAGGAGATAATTTAGGTGTGATTAATAATTGGAGCAAGGGAGAAAAAATATCTTCTAAAATTTCTTTTGAGGAAAAGGAATTAATTGATAAAGTAGTTTTATTGAGAAAGGAATTTGAAGAAAATGGTGGAGAGATACTTTATATAAATGGAAGTATAAATCCAGCAGATTTAGGTTTTCATAAGAGAAAAAAAGTAAATAAAAAAATGGAAAATAATAATTAAAAATAGTAAGGGTTATTGTGGTTAAGCAATAGCCCTAAAATTTTATAGTTATTGAAAATTTATATAAAAAGTGTATTAAGATAACATTTTTAATAAAATAAAAATTTAAAGCTGTACTCCTTTCTTTTAATATCTTTTTAGTTAGATTTTTCGTCAAATAAAATATGGAGGTGTTAAATTGAAAATAAAAGATAGATGGCTTGATATTAGAGAGGATACTAGAAAAACTATCCTTGCAAAAGAAAATACTATTCAAGATATAAAAAATATTATTTTAGAAAAAATAGAAACTATTCAACATACTACAATGTCAGAAGAGAGGGATTCAAGACTTCGTCAACAGATAGGGATTATGTTTTCTATGGTAAAAGAAAATTTTAATATTTATAACACTTTGGGAGAGGCGAAAATCTGGTCAGAAGAAAGTGGAATTACTTACAAAGAAAAAGGAAATAGTGTATTTTTAGCTGTAATTCACTGTATTTTAGTTTATTCAATTTGGTTTAGTTTTTCACAAGGTTTAAAAAATAAACTTTATACAAATGTTGGAGGAGCTATTGTTGGATTTATCTGCGAGGCTATAATAGTTTTACTTATACTAAAAAAATATAGAGAAAAAACAAAAATAATAGACAAAATCCAAAAGACAGAGATAAATATTGATGTAGAAAAACTTTTAGTTTTTATGGATAGAACTATGGAATCAATGGACAGATATATAGATGAGTTTGTGATTTTAAATGGTTTGGAAAATAAAAACGATACGAATATTGATAAAAATATCTTAGAGATTTTCCAAAAAATAGATGAGATAGAAAAAACTGATAATAAACAGATAATATCAACTCTTAATAGGGAAACAGCAAATGTTTTACTTTCTAATAATATAGAAAAATTAGATTATTCAGATGAAACAGAAAAATATTTTGATGTTTTCCCAAGCAAAACCTCTTCAATGACTATAAAATCAGCTTTTGTTGATAGGGATAGCAAAAAAGTATTGGCAAGAGGAGTGGCTACTAAAAAAATTTAAAGTGGAGGTAAAAAATGAGATACTTAGGATTTGATTTAGGTGACGGAGAAAGTACAGTTGCTGAAATATCATCAGCTAGTAAAGATATAGAGCCTATAATTTTATCATTAGGGGACAAAAAAAGTTTTATCTCTGCTGTGGCTTTAGACGGAGATGAGATTTTAATCGGAGAACAAGCAATATCTTTGGGGGATAAAAATTCCTTAAGAGTTAGATTTAAAAGTCGTTTCTCAGAAAAATCAGAGATTTCAGAAAATGATATAGTTCTTTTTGCAAAAGGTGTTGTACAAAAACTTTCTAAGCTAGAGCTTGGGAATGATATTCAAATAACAGTAGGTTGTCCAGCTGGTTGGGATTTAGAGATGAGAAAAAGATATAGAAATCTTTTGATAAAAGCTGGAGTTCCAAATGTAAGAGTTATATCAGAGTCAAGGGCGGCTTTTCTCTATGCTCGTGAGGCAAAAAATATAAGGGTTAATCCAGAACTTCTGAAAGAAAGTGTGTTAGTTGTAGACATTGGTTCGTCGACTTTGGATTTTGCCTATATAGTAAATGGAAAAGAAACAGGGATTGGAGTTTTTGGAAATAATAATCTTGGAAGTGGTTTGATAGATAAATATCTTTTGGAAGAGGCAATCTCTCAAAGTATTGATAAAGAAAAGATAAAAGAAACTTTTGATGAAAGTTATGGTTGGCGTTGTTATGCAGAGCTAGTGGCTAGAAAGGTAAAAGAAAAATATTTTACAAATGAGGATTTATATAAAAATTCCTTTTATGAAGAGGTAGTATCTCTTTATTATGACGGAATACAAAACCTTTCTATAAAAGCCAACGAGGAGATTATAAGAAAGATTATAAATAAACCTATACCAGAATTAAATGGAAAATCTTTTGTAGAGGGGATACAATATTCTCTTTATGAGTCAGCAAAAGTTACAAAGGATAATCCACCAAAACTTTTGATACTGACTGGTGGAGCTTCGAGAATGAAATTTTTTAGGGAGCAATGTAAATTTTCATTTCCTAATGCAATAATAGTTAATTCTGAAGAGCCAGAGTTTTCTATCGGAAAAGGTTTGGCATATTCTGGAATTATTGATGAAAGGTTAAGAGTGTTTAGAGAGGAAGTAAAAACTTTTATAAATAGCGGAGTTGTAGAAAAAAATGTAAAGGAGGATATATATTCTCTTGTATATCCAATGGTTGAAAAAATAACTGAGTTTGTTATAAATACAAGTATTTTGCCAAATATCTCCCTTTGGAAAAAAGGTCAGATTGATACAATTGAGGAGATGAATGGAATTATTTCTCAAAAGGTAAGGGAGATACTAGAGCCAGGTGAGATAAAATCTCTTTTGGAAGAATCAATAATCGGTTGGTCAGTAAAACTTTGTGATAAATTGCAAGTACCTATTGATGAGATTTGTGATAGATATATGATACCAAAAGAGGAGATGAATCTTTTGGCAGTGGATATAAAAACAGATTTTCACAATATAGATTTTTCTATAAAAAATCTTCAAGGGGAAAATATAATAAATGGAATAGTTTCTCTTATAGTTGGAGTTTTGATTGGAATGCTTTGTGGAGGAAGTGGGACAGCTCTTATAGCAACAGGTCCTCTTGGTTTTTTAGGTGGAGCAATAATTGGAATTTTAGCTGGAATGGTGGGATTTAATAGAAGTAAACACCTGTTTATTAAAAAATCTGTGCCAGTGTTACTTAGAAAACTTGTGAGAAAAGATATGTTTTTATCTGATAAAACTAAGGAAAAACTAAATAAAGCTATATTTGATGAGCTTGAAAAAAATGGAAATAGTTTTGTAGAGGAATTATCTCATAATATTTCAAGAGAGCTAAATCAAAAATTAGAAAAATTAGCTCAAGATGTGGAGATTTTAATTTTTTAATTTATAAAAAAACCCAAAGGGTTGAGGTTACAGATAAGATTAATAATAAAAGCTCCCAAAAAATTGAGAGCCTTTATTCTAAGCTTAATTTTAATATCATCTAGGTACCCAGCGGGTATTTACATATGTATTATAAAATATTTTAAAAAAAGTCAAATTAAAAGAGGTTACTGTATAATCACAATAACCTCAATTTTTTATTTAGTCATAAAACTATTTAACTAAGTTTACTCCGTCCATTTCAGCTGGTTTTTCAATTCCTAAGATGTTTAACATTGTAGGAGCAAGGTCAGCTAATTTTCCATCTTTAACTTCTAAACCTTCAGTATGGTTAGATACATAGATGAAAGGAACTTTGTTTATAGTATGAGATGTAAATGGAGCTCCAGTTACTGGATCAACCATTAATTCTGCATTTCCGTGGTCAGCTGTAACAAGTAAAGTTCCATCAAGTGATAAAACTTTTGTAGCTACTTTTTTAATACATTCGTCAACAGCTTTGATAGCTTTTTCAGCAGCTTCAACAACTCCAGTATGTCCAACCATATCAGGGTTAGCAAAGTTTACGATAAATACATCATATTTGTTAGAGTCTAAAGCTTCTAAAAGTCCATCACAAACTTCATAAGCTGACATTTCTGGTTTTAAGTCATATGTAGCAACTTTTGGAGATGCAACAAGTTTTCTGTCTTCTCCTTCGTATTGAGTTTCTTTTCCACCGTTGAAGAAGAAAGTAACGTGAGCATATTTTTCAGTTTCAGCAGTTCTGAATTGTTTTAATCCAGCTTTAGAGATTACTTCACCAAAAGTATTTTTTATTTCTTGGTCTACATAGATAACTGGTGCATCTATTGTAGCGTCATATTGTCTCATACAGTAAACTTTTACTGGAGCAATATTTCTTTCGAAATAAGGGAACTCTTTATCGTTTAAAGCTCTAGTTATTTGTCTAGCTCTATCAGGTCTGAAGTTGAAGTTTATAAATACATCTCCTTCTCTGATTAATCCTTCTTTGTCGATTACAGTTGGTTCTACGAATTCGTCTGTAATTCCTTTATCATAAGATGCTTTTATAGCTTCTGCAACAGAAGTTCCTTGAACTCCGTTTCCGATAGTCATATTGTCATAAGCTTTTTTAGTTCTGTCCCAGTTTTTATCTCTGTCCATAGCAAAATATCTTCCAGAGATAGTAGCTATTTTACCATAGTTTAATTCTGCCATTTTATCTTCTGTTTGTTGTAAGAATCCTGCACCAGAAGTTGGAGCTGTATCTCTACCGTCTAAGAAAGCGTGAAGATACATTTCTACTCCATATTTTTTACCCATTTCTAAAAGTCCGAAACAGTGTTCAGTGTGAGAGTGAACTCCTCCGTCTGATAAAAGTCCCCCAATGTGAACTCTGTTGTTATGGTTTTTAGCATATTCAAAAGCTTCTTTTAATACAGGGATTTCAAAGAAAGCTCCATCTTTTATATCTTTACTGATTTGAACAAGTGGTTGGTATATAACTCTTCCAGCTCCGATGTTTAAGTGTCCAACTTCAGAGTTTCCCATTTGTCCAGCAGGTAATCCAACATATTCTTCAGAAGCAAAAAGTTCTGAGTGTGGATATTTTTCTAAAAGACTTAAGTAAAAATCTGGGTGAGCGTTTTTAATAGCATTTACGCAAGAATCACAAGTACTGATTCCCCAACCGTCTAATATCATTAACATTAATGGTTTTTTTGTCATTTTTCTAATTCCTTCCTAAAAATAAAATTTAATTATAATCCAGCTTTAACTATTTTAGAGAAATCTTGAGCTTTTAATGATGCTCCTCCGATTAATCCTCCGTCAATGTCAGCTTGAGCAAGTAATTCTTGAGCGTTTTCTGGTTTCATAGATCCACCATATTGGATAGTGATTTCGTTAGCAACTTCTTCACCGAACATTCTTGCTAATTCTTCTCTTATAGCTTTGTGAGTTTCTTCAGCTATTTCAGGAGTAGCAGTTTTTCCAGTTCCTATTGCCCATACTGGTTCGTAAGCGATAACAACTTTTTTAGCTTCTTCAGCAGTAAGACCAGCAAGTCCTCCGTTGATTTGAGTTTTGTTAACGTCGTTAGTTCTTCCAGCTTCTCTGTCTTCTAATTTTTCTCCGATACAAAGGATTGGAGTCATTCCATGTGCTAATACACATTTAACTTTTTCATTTATAAATTCATCAGATTCTTTGAAATATTCTCTTCTTTCAGAATGTCCAAGGATTACATATTCAACACCGATTTCTTTTAACATAACAGGAGAAACTTCACCAGTATATGCTCCAGATTCTTTAGGGTAAACGTTTTCAGCAGCGATTTTAATATTGCTTCCAGCAACAGCTTTTACTGCGTCAGATAAAGCTGTGAAAGGTGCTCCGATAACGATTCCAACAGAGTCGATTCCTTTTACGATTTCTTTTAATTCTGTTAACATTTCAACAGCTTCTTTATTAGTTTTGTTCATTTTCCAGTTTCCAGCGATTATTGTTTTTCTCATAACTGATCCTCCTAAAAATATTTAATTTATATTATTCTTTTACAAATAGATTTTACCATATTCTTAAAAAAAATACTAATTTTCTATAAGTTAATAAGTTGATTTTTTTTGATTAATTTTTATACATTATTTATTAATTTGTATGATTTGAAGAATCTTCATCTATTAGGATGTCTTTTTTGTAACTTTCGATGTTCTCTCCTAGAGCAGAAAGCATATCTGAGATTTCAAATTCTAGTATATCAAAGGCTGTTTCATAATCTCCGCTATCAATAGCTTTTAAAAGATTATTATAACTATCCTTAAACTCCTCTAAAAGTTCGTTATAACCAAAATATAGATAGTCTACATAGGTATTTTCTTTTAGGCTGTATAAAAGGTTTAAAGTCCAGTTTAAAAAACTTAAAATCTCATTTATTTTCATATCATAAGTAAATGGGTCGAGCTCATAATCCTCTAAGATTTTTAAAGATTTAAAATATTCTTGTATATACTCTTCTAAAAGAAAAAGTGAGTGGTATAAAATATTTCTGTGGCTTTTAGTAAAAATCTCAATCAAAGTAACCTTAGATATATCAACAATAGAGGCAGTGTTAAGAACTACTCCGTCAACTATTATTGTTTCTAAGATTTTATCCTCTGTTTTTAATTTTTTAGTGATTTCGTTTATCAGTTCTCCAAAACTATTAAAAATTTTATTTATAATAAACTCTTTGTTATCTACTAATATTTTCATTTTTTCTCCCCAAATTAGATTTTTCAAAAGTCTTAGCCATTGAAAAAACAAAGATAGTTATACTTTTTGGCTTTCCTATGAGATTAATCTCTTTTATAATCTCATGGATTGTACTACCAGTAGTTATAATATCATCAATTATCAAGATATTTTTGCCATTTACCTCAAAAGGTATAGAAAAGGCATTTCTAATATTAAATTTTCTCATATTTTTATCAAGTAAAAGGCTCATATGTTTTGTGTCTTTTGTTCTTATTATCTTTTGATAATCTATGTCTAGAATATCCAAAATATATGACACTTGATTAAATCCACGAGAAAAAAACCTTTTCTTATTTAAAGGTACAGGGATAATAATATCGATATCTTTTTCTTCAATAACTTTTTTTAAATTTCTCTCAATCAAATGACTTATAAAAAAACCTAAATATTTCCTGTTGTAAAATTTATAATTTTTTATTAAATTCTTAAAATCACTATCATATTTGAAAATATAATAGATATTTTTAAAATTTTTTAATTGGTTGTTGTTTTTAAATTTTTCTTGGCACTTTTTACAGATGTAAATCTCAGAACTAGATAAAATTTCATTACATACACTACATCTATCATAATAGAAAAATTTTCTAAGGTACTGGCTTAGGTGTAGGGGCATCTTTTTCCTTTAAGTCTTTGTTTACGACTTTGGCTGAGTACATCTCAGTATATCCACAGTCAGCACAAATTTTTAAGTAATAAGTACCAAACTCAAGTTTTAGCTTTGCATTTTTTTCAGGAAATACAGCAGTTTTTACCAAAAAATCAGCACTACCGCACTTAGGACATCTAAAATCCAATTTCATCACCCCACATTATATTTTTAATCCAATGGCAATTACCCTTTTCATCAAATACCACTGCGTCAAAACGAAAATTAAAATTTTCTAACCTATGCTTATAAAGAAAGTTTTGAGCAGTGAGATACATTTTCTTTTGTTTTGTATAAGATATTGCATCAAATCCAGTTCCAAAACTTTTAGAACTCCTTTGTTTTACCTCTACAAAAACAATAAGGTCAGATTTTCTTAAGATTATATCAATCTCTCCGTACTTACAGTAAAAATTTTTTTCCAAAAGAGAAAATCCCTCTTTTTCTAAAAAATTAAGGGCTAAATTTTCAAAATATTCTCCTTGAACTCTTTTATTTAAAAAATTTTTCATATAAGCACCACCAATACTATTTAGATAGAATTTTTTTTAAAAAAGTTTTTCTATGGATTGGAAGAACACCTTTTTCTAGTAAAATCTCTCTATGAAGTTTTGTTCCATAACCTTTGTGTTTTTCAAAATGATACTCTGGATAAATCTCAGCAAATTTTAACATTATTCTATCTCTCGTAACCTTTGCAATAATAGAGGCAGCAGCAATAGACAGAGATTTTGCATCGCCTTTTACCAAAAATTCTTGTTTTCCATTATATTTTTTTATAAGTTTATTACCATCAACTAAAACAGTATCAAAAGTAACATCAGAATTTTTGCTAACATCTTCGATAGCTCTATTCATAGCTATAAAAGTAGCCTCTAAAATGTTTACTTCATCTATCTCTTCAACTGAGGCAATCCCAACTCCAACATCACAGTAAGTTAGAATTTTATCAAAAAGTTCTTCACGTTTTTTTTCACTAAGTTTTTTAGAATCATTTATCATCTCGAAAAAATCGTGATATTCATGGATTTTTACAGCAGCAGCAACAACTGGTCCAGCAAGTGGTCCACGTCCAGCCTCGTCAACTCCCAAAATATCTCCCTTTTCCTTATCAAACTCATAAAGACTACTCATTGTTATCACCGTTTTCTTTTATAATATCTATGTTTAATTTTAATTTTTTTGCAACTTCTACAAAATCACTTGGTAACTCTCCAAATATTTTTAAAGGCTCATTTGTTATTGGGTGGTTAAACTCTAAAAAGTATGCGTGTAGCATTTGACGTTTTGCAATTTTTGAAGGGTTGCCATAAGTGTCATCACCTAAAATTGGGTGGTTAAGATATTTCATATGAACTCTTATTTGATGAGTTCTACCAGTTTCAATATGAACTTTTACCAGTGAAAAATCTTGCACCTCGTCAATGACTTGATAGTTACTTATAGCTGGTTTTCCATTTATCTCTACAACAGCCATTCTTTTTCTCTCTGTTGGGTCACGACCAATAAGATTTTCTATTCTTCCAGATTTTTCACTAAAATTTCCTTTGCAGATTGCAATATAAGTTTTTTTTATATCTTTTGTTTTAAATTTTTCAATAAGTTTTTCAGAGGCTCTGTCAGTTTTTGCAATAACTATTAAACCACTTGTATTTTTATCTAACCTGTGGACAATCCCAGGTCTTACTTTTTCTGTTTCAATGTTTGCTAGAGTTTTAAAATGAAATAAGAGTCCATTTACAAGAGTACCACTTACAATATCTTGGGCAGGGTGTACAGTTAGACCTGCTGGTTTATTAATAACCGCAATATCTTCATCTTGGTAAACTATATTAAGTGGGATATTTTCAGGTAAGATCTCTTTTACTTCTTCTTCAGGTAAAGTTATTTCAATTATTTCATTTCCTTTTAGCTTTAATGAAGATTTATTGCAAATCTTAGCATTAACTAAGACATTTCCGTCATCTATAAGCTTTTGAATAAAAGCTCTACTAGTGTCAGAAATATTTTTTTGTAAAAAAACATCTATTCTTTTTCCAATAAATTCCTCTGTGACATTTAAAATAATTTTTTCCATTAATTTCTCCATAAAAATCAGTTATTATACTAATTATAACATTGATAAGAGTAAAATGAAACAAAAAAATAAAAAATACACGTTGACAATAAGTATAAAAGATGATATGATTTTCTGTGGAATAATCAAATATTTTAGGTAGAGGTTGCAAGAAACATTATTAAATCTTTGGAGCTTAGCAAAGCTGTGAAAAAGATTGAAAGGGGATTTTGCCGAAAGGTTTGAGAGAGCTTAATCAAACACTTGGGACTGAGGAGAATATCTTCAGTACTGACATTAGTAGGACTAATGTAGGGCTATCATTTTAGATATTTTTTTGAAATTTTGCCTTATATTTTTTATAAGGCTTTTTTTATTGAAAAATTTGGGAGGAAAAATGACGAACAGTGAAAGAAGAGGGGTTTTTATTGAGGTTTTAAAACTCTCTCCAGTAGTTTTATTAGGAATATTAATGGTAGGAATGAAACTAGATTTTTTAGTAGCTGCACCAATAGCAACTATCTATGTGGCTATTATAGCTTGGCTAACTGAAAAATTTACTTTTAATAAAATAGTAGAAAAAGCTGTGGATAGTGTAAAAGAGATCCAACTTGTATTTTTTATACTTATGCTTGCTTATGCTATGGCAGAGGCATTTATGGCAACAGGAGTTGGGGCATCAATTATCATTATGGCTTTAAACTTTGGTTTAACAGCAAAAACTATCGCTGTAACAGGAATAATAGTTACAAGTGTTCTTTCAGTAACTATCGGAACTTCTTGGGGAACTTTCGCAGCTTGTGCTCCAATATTTCTATGGCTAAACCATATTGTTGATGGAAATATAATTTTAACTCTTGGGGCTATTGCAGGGGGAGCTTGTTTTGGAGATAATATTGGACTTATCTCTGATACTACTGTTGTAAGTTCTGGAATACAAAAGGTAGAAGTAATCCATAGAATAAGACACCAAGGTGGTTGGTCATTGCTTTGTTTGGTAGCTGGGATAATAACTTTTTATCTTGCATCAGTTGTAATGGGATTACCTGATGTTGTGGGAAATGCAAGAGATGCCATTAACGAAATCCCTCAAGATGTTTGGGTGGCACTAGCTCGTGAGAGAGAATCAGCAGTGATTTTACTTGAGCAGGTAAAACAAGGTGTACCACTTTATATGGGAATGCCACTTCTTCTTGTATTAGGAGCTGCCATAAAAGGAATGCCTACTTTGATGTGTCTGTTTATAGGGATAATGAGTTCTCTAGGATTTGGACTTTATGCAGGGACTGTTGATAATATAAAAGATTTCTTAGGGCTTATGTATTCTGGTTTTTCTGGAGCTGGTGGAAGTGTTATTGTAATGATGATGTGGATAACAGCTTTTGGTGGAATAATGGGAAGTATAAATGCTTTTGAGCCACTTTCTAGAGTTGTAAGAAAGTTATCTAAAAATGTAAGACAACTTATGTTCTTCAATGGAATATTTGCAATATTAGGAAATGTTTCTTTAGCTGATGAGATGGCACAGATAGTAACTATTGGTCCAATTATAAAAAATCTTGTAGATGAAAATGTGGAAGGGTTTGAAGAGGATAAATATAAATTAAGACTTAGAAACGGTTGCTTTAATGACGCAATGGGAGTTTTTGGTTCTCAGTTTATTCCTTGGCATACTTATACAGTGTTTTTTACAGGGATAGCAAATGTAGTTTATCCACTTTATAAATTTGTGCCAACAGATATTATAAAATGTAACTTCTTGGCAATGATAGCAGTATTCTCTATACTTATACTTACTCTAACTGGTTGGGATAGATTTGTGCCACTATTTAAACTACCAAGTGAGCCAACTGTAAGACTAAAAAAATAATATATAAAAAGGGGCTATTGCATTTTTTATAAAAAATTAAATTTGCAACAACCTCTTTTATTTTATATTAAATTATAAATTATTTTTTTATATATCTATTTACAATTTCATCATATTTTCCATTTGCTTTTAAGTTTGCAAGTCCTTTGTTAAACATATCCAAAAGTTCTTTATTTTCCCCTTTCATTACAGCGAAACCGTAAGAAGTTGGTTCTGCCACTTCTTTAAAAGGAATAATAAGGTCAAGACTACAAGAAATTTCATAACCTAAAACAGGATAATC
>Peterbilt_p1__coassemble_543_pt1 | contig 20820 bp, 19 predicted proteins | sample Peterbilt_p1__metabat2_low_PE_001 | metagenome-assembled genome bin Peterbilt_p1 | reverse complement strand
AAAAAGCATAAAATTAAAAATTATTTTTTATCTTATATCTTTAAATAATTTTTTCCAAAAAATAAAAAATGACTCTTAATCTCTTAAAAGTCAGATTTTTTATTATAAGTAGGCATCACGTAAGCCGGGTTTTGTATTAGTTAATTATTTATCTAGTCTTACAATCGCTTATAAGCTCAAGCAACTTACCATGAAAGCTGGACGAGCAGCCCTTAACCTTTCTTTCTTAGTCTTGCTCCAGAGGGGGTTTACAAAACATTTTCAGTTTCCTAAAAATTTGGTGGTCTCTTACACCACCTTTTCACCCTTACCAAAATGGCGGTTTATTTTCTGTTGCACTTTCCTTAGAATTACTTCCAATAGCCGTTAGCTATCCTCTTTGCTCTACGGAGCCCGGACTTTCCTCTTGGAATTTCCAAGCAATTAACTGTAATACCTACACTACATTATATCATAAAATTTTTACTTTTCTATTTTTTTATTTAAAATATATTTTTTTCTTTATTTTTCAATAATTTTATTTTGATTGAAATTCCTCTTTTTCCTCTTCCTCATCATTTTTTTGAGAAGTTAAAATCTGTTCTATAGCATTTAAAATACTTGTAATATACTCTTCATATTTTTTATCATACAAATATTTTTGATAGTAATCTAAAACGACCCCTATCTCTGCTGATTTATTTTCCATATTCAAGTCTTCTGAAAAATTAAGTTCCGCTCCTATTTCTTCTTCACTTATTTTTTGAATATTAAAAATTATTGTTTGTTGGGGATCCTCAGTTTGAAAACTTTCTTCACCATTAAAAATATTTACATATAACTTTATTTTTTGACTACTCTCTATTTTCTCTATTACTTTTTCTATTCTTTTTATAGATTCAGAATTTAAAGTTTCTGTTTCATCTTTTATACCAGCAAAACTGCTAGAAAAAATAATCATAGACAAAATACAACATAATATCTTTTTCATTCTGTCCTCTCTAAATTTTATTAAACACAGGAACATCATTAAATTCTATAATTTCTATTCCTTCAAATTCTTCTAATTCTTTTTTTATAATCTCTCCAAAAAAATGTTCTGTTTCATAATGCCCTATATCTACAATACAAAATCCCTCTTCCATAGCATCTAAAGCCTCGTGATATTTCACATCTCCAGTTATAAGAAGATCTGCTCCCATTTTTTTAGCCTTTCTCCAATAACTGCTTCCAGCACCATTTACTATAGAAACTTTTTTTATTAAAAGTTCATCTAGATTTTTTCCTGCCACTCTTAAATTGTTCGTTAAAAAATTTTCTTTTATCTTTTCTAGAAAATCACTAAACTTTATTTTTTCACTTAATGAATAAACACGTCCTATTCCACTCTCATTTTCGTTTATTTCATCTATAATTTTTCCGTCAATCAGATTTAGTTTTTTTCCAACATAGTCATTTAGACCATCTTTTGTACTATCAAGATTAGTGTGAAGAGAATATACTGCAATATTATTTTCTATTGCTTTTATTATTTTTTCTCCAATAATTGTATCGCTATTTATTTTTTTTACTCCTGAAAAAATCATAGGGTGATGAGAGATTATTAAATCAACACCATTTTTTATTGCATTATCTATTGTTTCCATTGTTACATCTAAAGAAAGTTGGATTTTTTTTATTTCGTTTTGTCTTCTACCTATCATAAGACCAACATTATCCCACTCTTCTTTATTAGTCACAGGAAATTTTTTTTCCAAAACTTTTATTATTTCATTTAAAATCATAGAGAAAACATCCTTCCATCTCTTGATGAAATTTTAGAAAGTGCCATTGAAAATAGTGGCTCTCCTTGATTTTTTTCAAGTTTCATCTCTTGTTCTATTTCAAATATTGAGTATCTTTTATCAAGTCCCAATCCAAAATAATATTCAATAGCTTTTATTTCATTTTTTGAAAGTGTAAAAGCTACATCATCTATTGATAAACTTTCTAATTTTTTTATTTTTTGCTCTTTCTCTTCGTTTGTTATTTCAACATCGTCCATATGAGTTTTTGTGAAATAATATAAAAATTCTTGTTTCATTTGTTCAAATCTTTCTTCAATGTAAAAAGACATTTGTCTTCCTGCCCAAATTTTTATATATTTTTTTATATTTCCATTATCATATGAATATCTATTTATAGCCTCTACAGCCCCCATTACACCCTCTTGGATAAGTTCAAGGTATTCTATCCCATCTCTTAAGAAATAAAGAGCTATTTTAGCTATCTCTGTGAAATTATCAACTATTATTTTTTCTTTTGCCTCTTCATCTTCTAAATTATCTGTAAATTCTTCATATTCCTCTTCTGTCAAAGGTTCATAAAGATTTATTTCTTCCAAATAATCTAAAACATTTTCATCACTCATTTCTTCAACAGGTTTTTGAGAAATTAAAAATTCATTTTCTCTTTCCAATTCTAAATCAAATTCTAAATCATCTTTTAAAAATTCGTCAAACTCATTATTATCTCTATACTTTTCAAACACAAACTTCTCAAAATTTTCTAATAACATTTTTTCTCCTTACTTAAAAAATAGGAGCTTTGTAGCTCCTATCTATTATTTTTGTTTAAAATCTTCTAATTTTTTTCTTCTGCTAGGGTGTCTTAATTTTCTAAGAGCTTTCACTTCTATTTGTCTTATTCTTTCTCTTGTAACTTTAAATATTTTTCCAACTTCTTCTAATGTTTTTGGAGCTCCATCTTCAAGACCATATCTGTATCTTAAAACTTGTTTCTCTCTATTATTTAAAGTATTTAAAACTTCGTTAAGTTGCTCTTTTAATAAAACTCTATTAGTTTCTTCATAAGGATTTAACATTTTGTTATCCTCTACAAAATCTCCTAATTCACTATCTTCTTCACTTCCAACTGGAGTTTCAAGAGAGATTGGATCTTGGTTCATCTCTTGAATAGCTTTTACTTTTTCAACTTCTAGATTTAATCTTTTTGCAATTATATCTGGAGTAGCATCTCTTCCTGTTTCTTGAAGATATACTCTAGCTTCTTTTTTAATTTTGTTAATTGTTTCTATCATGTGAACTGGTATTCTAATAGTTCTACCTTGGTCAGCAATAGCTCTTGTTATTGCTTGTCTTATCCACCAAGTTGCATATGTAGAAAATTTATATCCTTTTGTATATTCAAACTTATCAACAGCTTTCATAAGTCCGATATTTCCTTCTTGAATAAGATCAAGAAGTTTTAAACCTCTGTTTGTATGTTTTTTTGCAATACTTACTACTAGTCTTAAGTTTGCCTCAACAAGTTGTTGTGCTGCATACTCGTCACCTTCGTAAGCTCTTTTTGCATAATCTAATTCTTCTGCGTGACTAAGTAATGGAATTTGTCCTATCTCTCTTAAGTACATTTTTATAGGCTCATCTACTCCCATCTCATTTGACATCATTCCACTATAATAATCATCATCTGAAAAATCTTCTTTTGAATAATCATCAAAGTCATCTAAATCCATATCATCAAAGTCATGGAAATCTAAATCATCCAAATCTCCAAAATCATCTTCGTCTAATATATTTTTTCCAGCAAAATCATCATAGTTTCCATAATCTAATGGGTCTTTTTCAGCTTTTTTAGATTTTGAAGAGTCAGCTTTTTTGTTTTTTCTAGCAACCATTTCTTCTTCTTTTATTATCTCAATACCTTGGTCAATCATACCTTCTATTAGTTGCTGTATTTTTTCAACAGAAAGCTCATCTTTTAATTCCCTATTGATTTCTTCATAAGTAATCACTTTGTCTTGTATAGCTTTACGAAGTAAGGCAAGAACTTTTTCATTTGTTATTAATTCTTTTAATCCTTCCATAGATGAGAAGCCTCCTTATAAAATATTATTTTCACTTAGTATCCCCCTAAATTTTTTGTACTTTTCCACTAATTCTACAAAACTTATTTCTGAACCCAGTTCCATTTCTAGTTTTTTTAACTTAAAAGTTAAAAGTAAATCTTTAGATTCTCCCTCTAAAGTTTTTATTTCTTTTAAAAACCAAGATTTATAGATTTCTTTTAATAATTCTTGACGTTTCTTTTCATCTGAATATTCTGTCGAACGAAACATAAGAGTTAAAATCTTATCTTTTTCACTTTCAGTAAATTCCTCTTGCTTTATAAATTCCATAAGCTCCATTGATAAATCTTTTCCCTCTTCTAGATTTTCAAAAAAATAAAATATCTTTTTTGAAAAACTTGATTCAAGAGTTTTATCAAAAAAATACTTAAAAAAACCTATCTGAGAAAAAATGAGCTCAATAGTCATTTCTTCTAATATACTGTGTTCAGCTTGTTTTTCCTTTTCTTTTTTTGAAAAAATTTCAATTTTTTCTTCAACTTTTTTATAAACATTATTATCAATTAAAGTTTCTTTTAAAAGATTTTTATCTAGATTTGTGTATTTAGCTAATTTATCTAAATATAAACTTCTTTCTAAAGTTGATTCTACATTTTTAAAAAATTCTTTAAATCTTGCTATAAATTTTTCTTTGGACATTATATTTGAAAGATCATATTCCTTTGAGTAAAGCTCATATAAAAAATCGAAAATCTCCAAAGAATTTTTTACACACTTTAAAAATGCTTCTTTTCCAAAAGTTTTTAAATATTCATCCGGGTCTTTAGCATTTTCTAATTTTAATACCCTTATATTAAATCCTAAATTTTTAAGAATAAATGCTGTCCTCTCTGTTGCCATCTGACCAGCACTATCCATATCTAAAGACATAATAACATTATTTGTATATTTTTTTAGCAACTCTCCCTGTTCATAGGTAAAAGCAGTTCCAAGTGAAGCTAGTGCCACATCAAATCCATAACTATGAGCTGAGAGAACGTCCATATATCCTTCCATCAACAAAGAATAATTTTTCTTTTTTAATATACTTCCTTTATCTTTTATCCCATAAAGGTTTTTTCCTTTTTTGAAAATAGGAGTATCTGGAGAGTTTATATATTTAGGAATCTCTTTACTACTTTCTAAAGTTCTTCCTCCAAAAGCAATTATTCTTCCACTTACAGAATATATAGGAAACATTATCCTATTTCTAAAAGCATCATAAATCCCTTTTTCTCCATTTTTAGCAAGTCCTAACTCCACAATATCATCTTTTTGAAAACCTTTTTTTATAAGGTGATCAAATAATCCACTCCACTCACTTAAAGCATAACCAAGTTGATTTTCTCTTATAACCTTAGGAGAAACACCTCTTTTATTAAGATATTCTAAAGCAACTCTTCCTTGATTTTCAAAAATATTCTCTTGATAATAATTGTGAGCTTCTTCCATTATCTTATAATATTTTTCATTTTCTTCTTTTTGCCTAAAATTTTTATTTTCATAAGCTTTTATTGGGATATTGTATTTTTTAGCCAGTTCTCCCACTGCTTCTTCGTAGGAAATTTTGTGGTACATAGAATAAAATTTTATTGCATTTCCACCAGCACCACACACAAAACATTTACAAATATTTTTTGTAGGGCTAACTGAAAATGAAGGAGTAGTATCTGGATGAAATGGACAAAGCCCTTTATAATTAGCTCCTGATTTTTTTAGTTCAATCTCATCTCCAACAACTTCTTCTATTCTCAAATGGCTTAATAAATTTTCTATGTCCTCTGACCTATACTTCATTTATTTCTCCCAATTAAAAAGTCTCAAAAGTATATTATAATATATTTTCTTAAAAATATCAATTTATTTTAAGCTCAGCCTAGATTAGAAAGGCAACCTATTTAGGTTGCCTTTATTTTACTTTAATAGATTTTGAATTTCTTCCATTGTTTTTTGAGCTTTGTAATCTTTTGTTACTTGCTCTTTAACTTCATCTAAAGTCATTTTTTTACTTTGAACTTCTTTTATTTTTTGGAATACATATATATCTTTTCCAATATTTTTTACAACTACTTTATTTAATGGAGCTTTATATATTTCTTCAGCTAATTCTTCTTTATAACCAATTCCTGGAATATATCCTTGCTCAGTTATTTTTGTAAATAAACTGCTGTCAACATATTTGTCTTTTGGTAAGTTTTCAAATTTTATTTCTCCATTTGAAAGTTTTAAAGCTTGTTCCTCTTCTAATTTTACTCTCTCTGCTATAGTTTCAGGAGATACATTAGATTTTACTAATATATGACTTGCTCTAACTGTTTTGTCATCTTCATTTTTTTCTTGTACAAAAATGATATGCGATCCAAAGACTGTATCTACAACTTCAGGATAAATTTCTCCAGCTTTTCCTTTGAAAGCTGCATCAGAAAATTCTGCTACCATATCCTCTTTTGTAAACCAACCTAATTCTCCACCATTTGCTGCACTTGGACATTCTGATTTTTCTTTAGCAATGCTTGCAAAATTATCTTTGTTAACTGTTTTTAATATTTCTTTTGCTTTTTCATTTGCTATTTTTTTATCAGCATCTGAAGGATTAAGTTTTACATAAGCGATATAAGCATCAGCTGAAGGATAAATATCATATCTCATTCTATTTGCTTCAAAGAATTTATTTAATTCTTCATCATTAACTACAACTTGACTTTCTAATTTAGAGTATAATTTTTCATAAGCTTCTTTTACTTTTAATGATACTGGTAAATCTTTTGCTATTTCAATTCCATTATCTTCCGCTGCTTTAACCATTTTTACTTGACTTTCTATAAATTTATCTGTTTCTTCTTTAGCAGCTTCTTTTTCTAGTCCATTACTTATAAAAGTAATATAGATTTTACTGTAATCTACATTTGTAAATTCTACTCCATCTTTTTCAACTTGTACTTTTTCCATATATTTATCAAACTCTTGATTTACATCAGAAAGTACCATTTTATCTTTTAATTTTTCTAACTCTTGTTGATATAAATCATTTGCTTTTTCTTGAATTAAATATTGTTTAACTCTTTCTTTTACATCTTCTAATGGTAAACCTTGGAAAAGATAGAATTTATTTTCTTCATAGTATTTTCCAATTTCTTCATCAGTAACTGTTACTTGAGAACCAATAACTTCTCTAGCTTTGATACTTCTCATACTTTTCTCTAATTCTTTTTTCAAAGAAGCTTTTGTATATCCTTGAGCTGTAAGCATTCTTTTAAATTGTTCTTTGTCTTTAAAATTAGATTCAATATTTTGATACTCATTATTGATATCTTTAGATGAAATTTTTATTTTTAAACTATCTGCCAATTCTTGAGCTAGTTCATTTTCAACTACTTGATTTAGAGCTAAGACTCCTATAATCTCTTCATCTATTTCATTTCTAAAGTTATTAGCCAACATACTTTTACTTCTCATTACATCTTCTAATTTAACTTTATTTCCATTAATTTTAAAAGCATAATTTTTAGTAGTTGTATAGCTCATTTGATTCATAACATATAGAGCTGCTGATGACACAGCAAAAGCTATTGTAATCACTAGGGTAATAACTTTCATTCTTTGTCTAAATTTTCTAATAGCCATTTTTTAATCAGACCTCTCTTCTAGTTTTTATTTGTCATCTAATTTGTATTTTCTTATTTTTTCGTATAGAGTTGTTCTTCCAATTCCTAAGATTTTAGCTGTTTCTTGTTTATTCCATCTAGTTCTTTGAAGAGCCATAGCTATAACAACTCTTTCTACGTCATCTAAACTAAATATTTCTTTTTCTAATATCTCTTTAAGTGGTCCGATTCCAGATACTGTTTTGTTTTCTACTGTATCAGATTTCATTTTTATTTCAAGTGGAAGATTTTCAATTCCGATTATTCTATCATCAGAAAGGATTATCATTCTTTCTAACATATTTCTTAATTCTCTGATGTTTCCAGGGAAAGCATATTCTAATAAATATTTCATTACTTCTCCAGAAAGTACAGGGATTGGTTTATTAAGATCTTTTGAAATTCCATTTAAGAAGTAGTTAGCAAGTAATGGTATATCTTCTCTTCTATCTCTTAAAGGTGGAACTTCTATTTTAAATCCATTTAATCTATGATATAGATCTTTTCTGAATTTTCCTTTTTCTATTTCATCTCTTAAATCTTTATCAGTAGAAACTATAAATCTTACATCAGCTCTTTTTGCTCTAGTTCCTCCAACTTTTCTATATTCTCCATATTCAATAACTTTTAATATTCTTGATTGGATTTTGATATCTATTCCAGCTATCTCATCTATAAATAAAGTTCCTCCATCAATTTCTTCAAGGATACCTTTTTTGCTAGATATTGCTCCTGAGAAAGCACCTCTTTCATATCCGAATAGTTCTCTTTCTAATACTTCACTTGTCATTGTTCCACAGTTAAGTGTATAGAAATCTTTCTTTCTTCTGTCACTTTTTCTATATATTTCTCTAGCTACTAAAGTTTTTCCAACTCCAGCTTCCCCAGTAATTAATATTGGTAAATCTGTTGCTGCCATTTTTTCAACTTTAGATTTTACTTCTTTAATTTTTACTGATTGTCCGATTATTTCTCTTTCTTCTTCTAATTCAGCAATTTTTTCTTTTAATTTTTTATATTTTTTTACATTTTCTATGTTAGCTAAAGCTGGTTTTACAAGTTTTACAATTTCTTCACCATTTATTGGTTTTAAAGCGTAGCTGTAAATTCCTGCTTTTTCTAATTCATCTAAAACTTCATCATTTTCTTCATCTATTAATCCTATTGTAACAAATTCTTTTCCAAGTCCGTTTAATTTTTTCTTTGCATCTACAAAGTTGAACCAAGTTAAATATTGGTCTAATAATACTACATCAAAATCACTTTCTCTTAACATATCTAATCCATCTAATAGATTGTTAAAAGTTATAACTTCATAATACTTTAATAACTCTTTTCTAATGTCTTTTAATACTTCTTTTCTCTCAGATATTGCTAATACTGATTGTTTCATCAATTACCTCCTGTTTTTTTCAAATATCAATATGCTTAAAAATATTTACAAACTGTTTCAATTCTTTCTCTATGTATTATAATAGTTTTTTTGTGTTTTTTCAAGATTTTTTTTAAAATAATGTCCCTTGAATATTTTTTACGTTTAGTTTGTGAACTGTAATTTTATAATTTTTTTTGCTTTTTTATTTTAGAAGATTTGTAAAATCATTTGCTGTTATGAAAATAATCAAAATGAATATTAATATTATTCCTGTATAATGAATTTTTTCTTCTATTTTTTTATTTATTTTAATTTTTAAAAATTCTAGAAGCACAAATATTATTCTTCCACCGTCAAGAGCTGGGAAAGGAAGCAGATTAAATATTCCAATATTTACTGAAAGTATTGCTGTAAGCCACACTAAAGTACCTATTCCCATTTTACTAGCTTCTCCAACAATATTTATAATCCCAATAGGTCCACTTATCTCTTCTCTTTTTACTCCACCTGTAACCATCATTTTAAGACTTGTTAAAATATTTCCAAATATCTCTTTGAATCCCTCCCAAGCAAGTCCCAAACTTTCTCCAAATCCAAATCTATTTATTGTATACTCTGGAGAAATTCCTAAAAAATATTTATCTATTTTTTCATCTTTTATTAAATGAACTTTTATTTCTTCAGTTTTTCCATCTCTTTGAACTAAAACTTTTTTTTCTTCAGATTTATTTTCTAAAGAATTAACTGTTTTCTTTATATCTAACCAGTTATTTATTTTTTTGCCATCTATCTCTAAAATCAAATCTCCTTTTTTTAGAGAGTTTATATTTTCATGTTTTACTATGCTTCCTACAACTGCTTTTTCATTTATTTGAATCTCACCTTTTGAAAATATCATTCCAAATAAAAGGCAATAAGCAAGTAAGAAATTCATAAAAACTCCAGCTATCAAAACTATAAATCTTTGATAAGCTGGTCTTTGATTAAATCCATCTTCACTTTTATCCTCAATATCCATTCCTTTTATATTTACATATCCACCGATAGGGATTGATCTAAATGAATATTTTGTTCTCAGTCCTTCATATGTATATACCTCTGTTCCCATTCCTATGGAAAACTCTTCAACTGGAATTTTAAATAATCTTGCACTTAAGAAATGTCCCAACTCATGTATCAAAATTATAACTCCTAGTATTAAAAGAGATATTAAAATTTTCATCTATTTTTCCTCCAAACAACTACTTACCAATTTATAAATCTCTTCTGAAATCTCCTCGATAGTTTTTAGTCTGTCATTTTCTACACAACAAACTTCTGACCACCCTTGTTTTTTAGCTATTTCACAAGCATTTTCATAGGATTTTTTTAGATACTCTTCATCTCTTTCATGAATATCCTTTTTTACTTCGCCATTTATTTTATTTTTTCTATGTTCCATCAACATTTTAGCATATTTATGTGGCATATTTATGAAAATTACTAAGTCTGCTCTAGGAATTCCTATTTTTTCAAACTCCAAATCATCTAACCATTTTATATATTTTTCTTTTTCTTGTGGATCAGATATTTTTGAAGCTTGATGAATAATATTAGATTGAACATATCTATCTGTTACAATAACTCCATCTGAATTATAAAATTCTTCCCAATCTTTTTTAAAAGATGCATATCTATCTATGGCATACATAGTTGAAATTGGATAAGGATTTACTTTTAAAGGATTTTCTCCAAATTCTCCAGCAAGATACATTTTTACAGGCTCACAAGCTGGACTTTCATAATTTGGAAAAGTTATTTTTTTTACTTTTAACCCTTTTTCCTCTAATTTTTCATATAATTTTTTTGTTTGAGTTTCTTTTCCGCTTGAATCTGTTCCCTCTATAACAATTAATTTTCCCATTTTTTCTCCTAATCTAAATTTGAATAGTTATCATAAACCCATTTTCTTGTAGCTTGATCTATTCTTAGTATTGAATCTAAATTATCTATCTCTTCAACCTCATGATTATCCATAGCTTTTTCTATTATTTTATAAATATCTAAAAATTTTATTTTTTTATCTAAAAATAATTCAACTGCTATTTCATTAGCTGCATTAAAAACTGTTGGCATAGATTTTCCTATTCTTCCAGCTTTATATGCTAAATCAAGACCTTTAAAAACTTCTCTGTCTGGTGCTTCAAAAGTTAAATTTCCTACTTTTAAAAGATCTAAAGTATCCAAACAATTATTTTGTATTCTATCTGGATAAGTAAATGCAAGTTGAATTGGAAGTTTCATATCAGTTACTCCAAGTTGAGCGATAACTGCGTTATCATCATATTCTACAAGTGAGTGAATTATACTTTGTGGGTGAATTACAACTTTTATCTTATCATAATCCATTCCAAAAAGTTGATGTGCTTCTATTACTTCAAGTCCTTTATTTACTAAAGTTGAAGAATCTACAGTTATTTTTCTTCCCATTGACCAGTTAGGGTGTTTTAGAGCTTGTTCTACAGTTACATCTTTTAAATCTTCCAATTTTTTTCCTCTAAAAGTTCCACCACTAGCAGTTATTATAAGATTTTTTACTTGAGATTTTTTTCCAGCCATCAAAGATTGAAATATAGCTGAGTGTTCACTGTCAACTGGTATTATCTCTGATTTTGGATTTTCTTTTAAAAGTTTATTAATATAATCTCCACCAGCTACCATTGTTTCTTTATTAGCTAGTGCTATTCTTTTACCAAGTTTTATAGCTTCAGATGTAGCTTCTATTCCGATAGCTCCTATTACAGCTACCAAAATTATATCCATCTCCTCTATCTGTCCAAGTTTTTTTAACCCCTCACGTCCAACATAAACCTTTACTTCTGGAAATTTTTCTTCTATTATTTTCTTTCCCTCTTCAGTTCCTATTGAAACATATTTTGGTTTAAATTCCTCAATTTGCTCACAAATTAATTTATGATTTGAATTGGCACTAAGACCGATTACATTAAATTCCTCTTTTTTATTTCTTATAATCTCTAAAGCGTTTGTCCCTATACTTCCTGTTGAACCTAAAATAACTATATTTTTCATAAAATCCTCACCACTAATCTACAAATATTTTTAAAATATAATATGCCATTGGTATGACAAATATCATACTGTCAAATCTATCTAATATTCCTCCGTGTTCTCCAAGTATTCTACTAGAATCTTTTATTTTAAACTCTCTTTTAAACATTGATTCAGCTAGATCCCCAATCTGTGCCACAAGACTTACAAAAAATCCTAAAATTACTATTGCAAAATTATTATCTGACAAATTAAAAAATCTATTTATCAAAAGTATTCCAATGATTGTAAATACAATTCCACCAATAGCTCCCTCTTTTGATTTTTTAGGACTTATAGCAGAAAATCCCTCTTTGAAAAATTTTCTTCCAGTAGCCATTCCAACAAAATAAGCAGCACTATCACATAACCAAACCATAATTTGAGTAGCAATAAGCCACTTCCAACCATTTTCTAAATTTTGAAATAAAAGTATATGGCTAAACATCAAAGAAATATAAACAACTCCTAGAAGTGTTGTCCCAATATCTTTAGAAGTATTCTCTACTTGGTTATTAATAACTCTTATTCCAAGAATTAAGATTAAAAATATTATTAATGCTCCTACTCCTACTTCAATACCTTTAAAATAAATTATATTTGGTAGTAAAACTCCTGCTACCAAACCAATATTTTTATAAGGTTTTATTCCAATCGCTTCTGACATTCTATAAAATTCAAAAAGCCCTATCCCTACTATTATATTAGTCAAAGCTAAAAGATAAATTCCACTGCTATAATATATAAACATTAAAGCTGGTATCCCTAATAAAGCTATTAGTATTCTATTTATCATCTATACGCCCTCCAAATCTTCTCTCTCTTTTATTATAACTTTCTATAGCTTTATCCAACTCTTTTTCATCAAAATCTGGCCAATAAACATCTGTAATATAAATTTCTGAGTATGCCAATTGCCATAATAAAAAGTTTGATATTCTAAACTCTCCACTGGTTCTTATTATAAGCTCTGGATCTGGAATATCATTATAAAGAAATTTTGAAAAATTCTCTTCTGTTATTTCCTCTCCCATTTCCTTAGCTTTTTTTATTGCATCTATAATTTCAGCTCTTCCACCATAGTTAAAAGCAATATTAAGAGTCATTTTATAATCTTTTGAAGTTTCTTTTTCTAATTCTCTTATAGCTTTTAATAAACTTTCGCTAACTCCCTCTTCTCTTCCTGACACCATAAATCTAACTTTATTTTCTAAAAGCATTTTCTTTTCAGAGTTTATATAAGTTTTAAAAAGTGTCATCAAAGCACTTACTTCCTCTTGAGATCTTTTCCAATTCTCTGTTGAAAAAGCATAAACTGTAAGATATTTTACCCCAATATTTCCACAATATTTTACAATTTTTCTTAAAGTATCTGCTCCAGCTTTGTGTCCAAATACTCTAGGTCTATTCTTTCCTTTTGCCCATCTTCCATTTCCGTCCATAATAATGGCTATATGATTTGGTATATTTAACATTTTATCCAAATTATCACCTCACTTACTCTAAATTTTATCATATCTATTGTTTTTTTTCCATACAATATTTTATAGTTTAACTTATTTTTGCTCTAAGAATTCCAATTCCTAAAATAATATATATGATTCCTGAAATCTTTTTCATTTTAGAAGAAAATTTTGAATCTTTATTAAAAAATTTTAAAACTTCTTCTGAAAAAATAGCAAGCATTACTCCATATATGCTACTTGTTATACAAAAACTTATTCCTAATAAAAGAAAAGGCAAAATTCCGTATTGATTATTTTCATTAATAAATTGTGGCAGAAAAGCTAAGAAAAAAAGTGCCACTTTAGGATTTAATACATTTGTAATCACTCCTTGAAAATATATCTCTTTTAAATTTTCAATTTTATTTTCTTTGCTTTCTTCTAAAGAACTTTTATCCATTATTGATTTTATTCCCATATAAATAAGATAAACTGCTCCCAAAGTTTTTATAATATTAAAAGCTAATATTGACTTTGATAAAACAGCCGAAAGACCAAAAGCTACTAAACATAGTATGAATCAATACTCCAGTTGATATTCCAAACACAGATATTATTCCAAATTTTTTTCCACCAGATAAAGTTTTTCCTAAAATATACATTGTATCTGCACCAGGAGTAAAATGTAATATTATACAAGATGATACAAAAACTGTAAAATTTACTATTCCAAACATTATTTCCCCTTAATTATTATCATCATTTTATTATTTTTAATGTTATTTACATCATTATAACATACTTTATAATTTATTTTTATAAATCCAATTAAAAATAATAAAAATAAGGGTGCTCGTTTGAGTCACCCCTATTATATTTTATTTCTTGAGATTATATTCCAAAATTAGAATCTAACAAATAATGGAACTAATACTAGAGAAACTATTGTCATAAGTTTGATTAAGATATTTAAAGCTGGACCAGAAGTATCTTTGAATGGGTCTCCAACAGTATCTCCAACAACTGCTGCTTTATGTCTGTCAGAACCTTTTTTATCTCCTTTGTATCCACCTTCGATTTGTTTTTTACCGTTATCCCAAGCTCCTCCAGCATTTGCCATCATGATAGCCATTAAGATACCAGTAACTAGAGAACCAGCAAGTAATCCTCCTAAAGCTTCAACTGACCAAAGTCCTACTACAACTGGAGCAACTATTGCTAAAACTCCAGGAACGATCATTTGTTTTAATGAAGAGTGAGTAGAGATTTCAACACATCTTCTGTAGTCAGGTTTAGCTTTTTTCTCCATGATTCCAGGTATTTCTCTGAATTGTCTTCTAACTTCTTCAACCATTTCCATAGCTGCTTTTCCAACTGCTGTCATAGTTAAAGCAGAGAATAAGAATGTTAACATACCTCCGATGAATAATCCAACGATTACATCTGGGTTAGTAACTTCGATTTGTAATTCTTCTGGAGTTAAGTTGTTAACTGCTTCTCTATAAGATGCGAATAATGATAAAGCTGTTAAAGCTGCTGAACCAACTGCAAATCCTTTTCCTACTGCTGCTGTTGAGTTTCCAACTGCGTCAAGTTTATCTGTACATTCTCTAACTTCAGGTGGTAATTCAGACATTTCTGCGATTCCTCCAGCGTTGTCTGCTACTGGTCCGTAAGCGTCAACTGCTACAACCATTCCTGTAGTTGCTAACATTCCAACTGCTGCGATAGCGATTCCGTATAATCCAGCTGTTTTGAATGCAACTAAGATAGATCCAGATATAATTAAGATAGGTGCTACTGTAGATTCCATTCCAACTGCTAATCCTTCGATGATAGCTGTTGCTGCTCCAGTTGCTGCTGCGTCAGAAATTCTGTTAACTGCAGTTTTTCCAGTATCTGTGTAGATTCCTGTGAAGTAAGCAATTAAGATTCCTGCTACAAGTCCTGCAACGATAGCCCAGAATACACCCATTGGTAATGTTAACATTTTTATAATTCCAAATGAAGCGATTATTGTTAAGATTCCTGCTATTCTTGTTCCACCTTCTAATTTAGCGTGAACTTTTGAAGGGTCGTTAGTTTTAACAGTTACTGTTGCAAGTATAGATGCGATGATTCCACAAGCTGATAATAAGATTGGAGCGATAACATATCCGTTATTTCCTAATTCTTTAGCTGTTAAGAATCCTAATGTAACTGCAGCGATTATTGATCCAACATAAGATTCAAATAAGTCTGCTCCCATTCCAGCAACGTCTCCAACGTTATCTCCAACGTTGTCAGCGATTGTAGCTGGGTTTCTAGGGTCATCTTCAGGGATTCCTGCTTCTACTTTACCAACTAAGTCTGCTCCAACGTCTGCAGCTTTAGTGTAGATTCCTCCTCCAACTCTTGCGAATAATGCGATTGAAGAAGCTCCCATTCCAAATCCTGTTAAGTCAGCAAATGCTGTTGCATCTTGACCGAAAACTAAGATTAAAATAGATAACATTAACATTCCTAATCCAACAACTGAAAGTCCCATAACAGCTCCACCAGAGAATGCAACGTCAAGAGCTTTTGCAAGTCCTCCTTCTTTAGCTGCTATTGATGTTCTTCCGTTTGCTTTAGTAGCTATTCTCATTCCGATGTTTCCAGCTAAAGCTGAAGTGATAGCTCCTAATACGAATGCGATTGCTGTATTCATAGAGATGAATACTCCTAAAGCTATTGCTACTGCAATAACGAACCAAACTAAGATTTTATACTCAGCTACTAAGAAAGCCATAGCTCCTTCTCTGATAGCTTCTGTAATCTCAGCTACTCTTGGAATGTTAATTTGATAACTTTCCACTTTTTTAGAATAGAAGAATGCTGCTAGTAAAGCAACGATTCCTGCACCTATTCCTAGATACAAAATTTGTTCCATTTCAAACCTCCTAAAATTTTTTCATACCATATTATTATATTAATTTATTGAAATAATTTCAAGTATTTTCTTTCTAAATTTTAAAGTTTTTTGTCTTAAGTAAACTATCATCTTTTTTCACTATTAGGACTTCTACATTATTTTTTTCACAAAACTCTAGTATTTTGTCATCACTCATGCCAAAAAAGCTTGTAGAATAAATATCTGCCATAAATCCTGAATCACAAATTACAACTACCATCTTTTTATTTTCAATTGGATAACCAGTAAATTTATTCATAATATGATGATATTTTTTTCCTTTAATTTCTATATAAGTTTGATAATCACCTGAGACCCCCATAGCCCGATTTTGGATTTCTACAACTCCTAGTCTGTTTTCTGGATTTTTAGGATCTTGTACTCCTACTCTCCAAGGTGTCCCATCACTTTTTGTACCAATAGTAACAATACTTGAAATAGAAGAGATAAATCCACTTTTTATGTTATTAGCAATCAGAACTTCTTTTGCTTTCTCAAGAGCATAACCTTTTAAGAAAGAACCTGTGTCTATTTTCTCTTCACCATTTACAATAAATTTATTACTTCTTATTTCTACTTTTGAAAAATCTATTTTTTTCATTACTTCTTTTAATTCATCAGGTGTTGGAACTTCTATTCTCTCTTCTGTTCCAAATCCCCATAAATCTAAAAGAGGTCCTATTGTAATATCATAAACTCCATCTGTTACTTTATACATCTTTTCAATCTCTTTGAAGATATATATTCCTTCTTCATCTAAATCTATTTCTTTATTTTTAGATTTGTTAAGTTTATAAATTATAGAGTTTTCATTTTTACTATTATATTTATTATCTATTCTCTCAATCTCTTTAAAGGCTTTTTCCATAGCATCATTTGCTTTTGATTCATTTTTAGAGTAAACAATCATTTGGATATATGTTCCAAATAAAAATCTCTCTTGAGAAAATCTTTTTTCTTTAGGTTGACCACAACCAACCAAAACTCCAAGAATAATAAATATAAAAATTTTAAAGATATTATTCTTCAACTTGATCTTTCTCATAAGTATAAGTTATTTTTCCCTCAACTAATTCTTTAAATACTTTTTTCATTAAAGTATCTTTTTTATTAGCTTTTACTAAAAGAGGTTTTCCTTTTATTAATTCTCTCATTCTTTTTCCAGTAGTTATTGTTAGTATGTATTTGTTAGGTATTTTTTCTAAAAGTCCATCATAAGTTATTTCAGTTTTCATTATTTCATCTCTCCTTTACTTTTAATAATATTTATTAACTCTTCACAAGATTTTTCAACAGTGTAATTAACTATAGAAGTATCATATTTTTCTTCATATTTTAATTCTTCTAAAGAATTTTTTAGTCTTAATTGAATTGTTTCTTCACTGTCAGTTTTTCTTCCTCTAAGTCTTTCTTCCAATTCTTTTCTAGTTGGAGTTTTAAAAAATATCATATTAGCATCTGGATATTTTTCTTTTACTTGCAATCCACCTTGTACATCTATTTCAAGAATAACATTTTCTCCATTAGCTAAACGACTTTCAACTTCTGATTTTAAAGTTCCATAATAATTTTCATGAACTTTAGCATATTCCAAAAATTCTCCATTAGCTAATCTTTTTTCAAATTCAGGTATTGTTAAAAAATAATAATCTTTCCCATCTACTTCTCCAACTCTTGGTTTTCTAGTTGTAGCAGAAGTAGCTAAGTTTATATTTAACATCTTCCTAACAAGTCTACATATTGTAGATTTTCCTGCTCCACTTGGTCCTGAAACTACAAATAAATGTCCTTTACTCATAATTTATACTCCTTCTTAGTTTTATAAAACTACTCTATATTCATCGCTTGTTCTCTTATTTTTTCTATTTCATTTTTACATTCAACAACTATTTTAGATATTTCATATGAACTACATTTTACCCCTGTAGTATTTAATTCTCTAAATATCTCTTGAAGTATAAAATCTATTTTCTTTCCTACTACTTTTTCAGATGAAGTAAGTTCTATTTCTAATTGTTTTAGATGACTATCAAGTCTTGATATCTCTTCTGAAATATCACTTCTATCTGTAAAAAGAAGTATCTCTTTTAAAATATCTTCTTCATTAAAAGTTACTTCTCCTCTTATTGAATCAAGTCTTTTTAAAAGTTTTTCTTTATATATTCCTACTACTTGTTCTTTATGTTTTTTTATTATCTCAACTCTTTCTTTTATAAAAGCAAGTCTTTCTAAGAAATATTCTTTTAATCTTGCTCCCTCAGTATCTTTAAATACTAAAAACTCATCAAGTAATTCATCAAGTTTTGAAATAATAATCTCTTCATAATCGTTAGTATCATTTTCTTTTCTTTTGATAACATTGAAATTTCTTATTAGATAATCCATTTTATTTGTGAACTTATCATTAAATCTTTCTTCCATATCTGTTAAAACTTTTAGATAAGCTTCACAGATTTTTTCATCATATTCAAAAAGATTATCCAAATCTCTTCTATCTTCAAAGTCTATTTTTAAATCTATGCTACCTCTTGTTACTTTTTCTCCTACATTAGTTCTTATTTTACTCTCTAAAAAGTTTAAGACAGTAGGCATTTTTATTTTTAAATTGAGATTTTTATTATTTACACTCTTAATCTCCATATCTATTACAAAGTCTTCACTTTGATATGAGATTTTTGAGTAACCAGTCATACTTCTCATTGAAATCTCCTTTGTTCTCAGATGACAAAATAGGCGACTTGTGTCGCCTATTTATTAAATTAATTACTGTTCCTCTTTAACTTCTTCAGGAATTATTCTCTTATAATCAACATAACCTGTTCCTGCTGGTATTTTCTTACCAATGATTACGTTTTCTTTTAATCCTTCTAAGTAGTCTTCTTTTCCTTCTATTGCTGCATTAGAAAGAACTTTTGTTGTTTCTTGGAATGAAGCAGCTGATATAAAGCTTTCTGTATTAACAGCAGCTTTAGTAATACCTTGAATTACTGGTTCGTATTCAACAAGTTTTTTACCTTTAGCTTTTAACTCTTCATTTTCAAGATCAACTATTCTCTTTTCTATTACTTCATCTTCAAGTAATAAAGAAGATCCAGAGTTTGTAATTCTTACTTTCTTGAACATTTGTTTAACTATAATTTCGATATGTTTATCGTTTACTGTAACTCCTTGGTCTCTATAAACTTGTTGTACAGATTCAAGGATAAATTGTTCTGCTGCTACTAGTCCTTTGATACTTAAGATATCGTATGGAGAAATAGCTCCTTCAGTAATTTTATCTCCAGCTTTGATAAGCATTCCGTCAGTTACAACTAAGTGATCCCCAACAGATACTAAGTATTCTTTAAATAATTCAGAGTTTCTTTCATCTTTAACTAAGATAACTCTCATACCTTTTTTCTTTTTAGAAGTGATTTCAACTTTACCATCAACTTCACTTAATAGAGCTTTTCCTTTTGGATTTCTGGCTTCAAATAGCTCTTGTACTCTTGGAAGACCTCCAGTGATGTCTTTTGTTCCTTCCCCTTCTTTGATAAGTTTTGCGATAACTTGTCCTTTTCTTACTTTATCTCCTTCGTGAACCATCATATAAGCTCCGAATGGGATTTGATAACTTGCTTTTACTTCTTTTTTATCATCTAAAACAAGTAATCTTGGGTTAAGGTCTCCAGAATCAACTGGTTTTACTGATAAGTATTCAGTAACTCCATATTTACTATCATAGTTTGATTTGATAGTGATGTCTTTATATGCTACTGTTCCTTCTTGGTCACAGATAATTGGTACGTGGTATGGGTTTAAGTTAGCAAGAACTTGACCTTCTTCTACCATATCTCCATCTTTTACTCTTAAGATAGATCCTGATGGAATTTCATGGTCATTGTTTCCGATTATAATTTTAGCTGATTGGCTAACTACAATTTCTTCTCCAGTTTCTTCGTTAACTAAAACTTTTACATCTTTAAATACTACTTTACCAGCATTTTCTGCTTTTTTAGTTGTTGCTGAAGCTGTTGCTGTTGCAACTCCTCCTGTATGGAACGTTCTCATTGTAAGCTGTGTACCTGGTTCCCCGATTGATTGAGCTGCAATAACTCCAACTGCTTCTCCAAGTAATACTTCTTTGTGATTAGATAAGTCCATACCATAACATTTTTTACATACACCTTTTTCTAATGCACAAGTTAAAGGTGATCTGATTTTTATTTTTTTGATTCCTAATTCTTCTATTCTCTTAATTAATTCTTTTCCGATAAGAGTATTTCTTGGAGCGATTACTTCTCCGTTAACTATTAAGTCTTCAGCTAATACTCTTCCATCTATTCTTTCAGATAATTTTTCAATTACTTTTCCTTCAGAAATTAATTCAGAAACTTCAATTCCTTCATGAGTTCCACAATCTTCTGCGTTTACTATAACTTCATGAGAAATATCAACAAGTCTTCTTGTTAAGTATCCTGAATCGGCAG
>Peterbilt_p1__coassemble_453_pt1 | contig 23164 bp, 23 predicted proteins | sample Peterbilt_p1__metabat2_low_PE_001 | metagenome-assembled genome bin Peterbilt_p1 | reverse complement strand
CAATACAAAGCATTAGAGCAATTTAGTAAAGATTTAGAAGCACAAACAAAAGGAGCTTATAAATTAGAAATATCTCCAAACGAATTATTAGGAGACCAAAGAGCTACAGCAGAATTAGTTCAAAACGGAGTTATCCAAATGTCTGTAGTAGGAAATCCAGTTGTTGAAAGTTTCAATAAAGACTTTGCTGTAATAGGATTACCATATTTATATGACAGCTTAGAACATCAAAAGAAAGTATTTACATCTGATGTATTAGATCCATTATTCAAGTCAGTAGCACCAAATGGATTTGAAGTTATAGGAGCATTTACAGCAGGAGCAAGATGTCTTTATACAGATAAACCAATGACAAAACCAGAAGATTTAAAAGGATACAAATTCAGAGTAATGCAATCTGATACAATGAAAAAAATGGTTGACTATATGGGTGGAATTGGAACTCCTATGGGCCAAGGAGAATTTTATACAGCTGTTCAACAAGGAGTTATTGAAGGTGGAGAAAATAACGAAGTTACTTATGTTGATTTAAAACATTATGAAGTAGCACCTTACTTCTCATATACTAACCACTTAATGGTTCCAGATTTAATCATCATCAATGAAAAATTATATAATGGAATGACTCCAGAAAACAGAAAAATATTTGATGACTTAATGAAACAAACAATAGAAAATGAATTTACAGTATGGAATGAAAACGTAGAACAAGCTAAAAAAGTAGCAACAGAAAATGGAGCAAAATTCATCGAAGTAGATATTAAACCATTCCAAGAAAGAGTAAAACCTCTTCAAGAAGAAGTTTCTAATATTTCTGATATGACTAAAAAAATCTACAAAGATGTTAGAGATTTAGCTAAATAATAGCTAGAGGAGATAAGAATGGAAAAAATAAAAAATTGTCTGGATAAGATAATAGAACTATTTTGTATAGTTATAATGGGAGTTATGACAGTTTTAGTAACTTGGCAAGTTATTACGAGATATGTTTTCAATAATCCTAGTATTTTTACAGAACAAACATCACAATATTTATTTGTGTGGTTGGTTATGTATGGTTCAGCCTATGTATTTGGAAAAAGAGAACATATGCAAATTTCTTTCGTTAGAGATTTGACATCAGGAACTCTAAGAAAAGTAATAGATATTTTTCAAGAAATAATAATTACTATATTTGTTCTAATAGTTATGATTTATGGGGGATATTTTTCAGCGTTAAGACAAATGGGGCAAGTGGATGCGGCTTTACAAATACCAATGGGAGTTATATATTCAGCAATTCCAATAAGTGGAGTATTTGTAATATTCTATGCAATTCACAATGTAAAAGTAATTGCCTGTGGTAAAAAAGGTAAATAAAGGAGAAAGTTATGGATTTGGCAATACAAGTAGGAATGATAATATTTATAACACTAGCTATATTCTTAGCATTAGGGGTACCGATTAGTATTAGTATAGGACTTTCTTCTACAATGGCAATGTTATTAATTTTACCTTTTGACGGAGCAATGATAACATCAGCACAAAGAGTTTTTATAGGAACTAACTCATTTTCACTTTTAGCAATACCGTTCTTTATATTAGCAGGAAATATAATGAACACAGGTGGAATAGCTATAAGACTTATAAATTGTGCAAAACTTTTTGGAAGAAAATTTTATGGACCTTTAGCACAAGCTAATGTTGTAGCAAATATGCTTTTTGGAGCAATTAGTGGTTCTGGAGTTGCGGCAGCAGCTGCAGTAGGAGGAACAATATCTCCAATAGAAGAAAAAGAGGGATATGACAAAAAATTTAGTGCTGCAGTAAATATATCTTCAGCACCAACAGGAATGTTAATACCACCAAGTAATACATTGATAGTTTACTCAACAGTTGCAGGAAGTGTTTCAATATCAGCCTTATTTATAGCTGGTTATATTCCTGGAATTCTTTGGGGATTAGGAATTATGATAGTTGCTAGCTTAATGGCTAAAAAACTAAAATATAAATCAGAAGACTCAATGAGTACAAGTCAAATGATAAAAATAGTTTTAGATGCAGTACCAAGTTTATTACTAGTTATAATAGTAATCGGTGGAATTTTAAAAGGAATATTCACAGCAACAGAAGGATCTGCAATAGCTGTTGTTTACTCTTTAATACTTTCTTTCATCTATAAAGAAATGAAATTAAGTGATCTACCAAAAATTTTCTTAAGCTCAGCTCAAATGACAGCGATAGTTATATTTATGATTGGTGTTTCATCTATAATGTCTTGGGTAATGGCATTTGCTCATATACCTCAAAAAATAGCTGAATTACTTTTAGGTGTTACAGATAGTAAAATAGTTATATTAATAATAATGAATATCTTACTACTAATAATAGGAACATTTATGGACCCAACACCTGCAGTATTAATATTTACACCAATATTTTTACCAATAGTACAAAGTTTTGGAATGACACCAGTTCATTTCGGTATAATGTTAGTATTTAACCTTTGTATAGGAACAATTACACCACCTGTTGGACCTATACTGTTCACTGGATGTAAGATTGGTAATGTAACCATTGAGGAAGTCTTTAAGTGGTTACTACCATTCTACGCCGTTACAATATTAATATTATTCTTAGTAACTTTTGTACCAAGTTTTTCACTATTCTTACCACAAATATTCGGACTAATAAAATAATTGAAAATTTGAGACTGGTGTATATCAGTCTCAAACTTATTTAAAAAATATATATTTTTAAGGAGGAAAAATGGAAATTCGTTATGCTTCAAGTAACAAAGATGCAAAACATTATGATACTGCAAGATTAAGAGAGGAATATTTAATTCAAGATCTTTTTACACCAAATAATATAAAATTAGTTTATTCTCACTATGACAGAATCATTGTTGGAGGAGCTTGTCCAACAACTGAAGCTATAAAATTAGAAGGAAGTAAAGAATTAGGATCTAATTTCTTTTTAGAAAGAAGAGAATTAGGAGTAATAAACGTAGGAGGAAAAGGAGTTATCTCTTTAGATGGTGTAGAATATGAATTAGATTTTAAAGACGCTATCTATGTAGGAATGGGAGTAAAAGAAGTTCTATTTAAAGGAGTAGACCCAGAAAATCCACCTAAATTCTATATGAACTCAGCTCCAGCGCACAAAGCTTATCCAACTAAAAAAATAGGATTAGATGATGCGAGAAAAGTTCACTTAGGAAGTATAGAAACATCAAACAAAAGAACAATAAATCAATATATCCACCCAGATGTATTAGATACTTGTCAATTAGTAATGGGAATGACAGCTTTAGAAGATGGATCAGTATGGAATAGTATGCCTTGTCATACTCATGACAGAAGAATGGAAGTATATTTCTACTTTGATATGGCAGAAGATACAAGAATATTCCACTTAATGGGAGAACCAACAGAGACAAGACACATAGTTATGAAAAATGATGAAGCTGTAATATCTCCATCTTGGTCAATTCACAGTGGAGTAGGTACAGGAGGATATACATTTATTTGGGGAATGGTAGGAGAAAACCAAACATTCACAGATATGGATCATGTTGCAATGGAAGATTTAAGATAATAAAATATAGGGAAATTTAGGAGGAAAAAATGTTAAATGAATTTTCAATGGACTTTTTCTCATTAAAAGGAAAAGTAGCAATAGTAACTGGAGGAAATACAGGATTAGGACAAGGATATGTAGTAGCTTTTGCAAAAGCTGGTGCAGATTTATTTGTAGTAACTTATGATAGAGATTGGGAAGAAACAAGAAAATTAGTAGAAGCAGAAGGAAGAAAAATTCACTTTTTCCAAGCTGATTTAACAGACAGAGCGCAAGTAACAGCTTCTGTAGAAGAATGTAAAAGAGTTTATGGAAAAATAGATATATTAGTAAATAATGCAGGAACAATAAGAAGAGCTCCACTATTAGAATACAAAGATTCTGATTGGGAAGCAGTAATGAACATAAACTTAAACGCTGTATACTATATGAGCCAAGACGTAGCAAAAGTAATGGTAGAACAAGGAAGCGGAAAAATAATCAATATAGCTTCAATGCTTTCATTCCAAGGAGGAAAATTTGTACCACCTTACACAGCAAGTAAACATGGAGTAGCAGGGATAACAAAAGCATTTGCAAATGAATTAGCTTGTAAAAATATCCAAGTAAACGCAATAGCACCAGGATATATAAAAACAGCAAACACAGCACCAATAAGAGCAGATGAAAAAAGAAATGCAGAAATATTATCAAGAATCCCAGCAGATAGATGGGCAGAACCATTTGATTTAATGGGAACAGTAGTATTTTTAGCAAGTAGAGCAGCAGATTATGTAAACGGACATATACTAGCAGTAGATGGTGGATGGTTAGTTAGATAATCCTCTGGAAATAAATATAATAAATAATAAAAAGCTGGAAATTTTCCAGCTTTTTTCCTGTAAAATTATTCTGAAATTGGAAGCCAACCTTTATAGTACCAATGACGACCTTTTTTTACAAAGTAACTTCTTTCATGGTGAACTATTTCTTCATTTGTTGTAAGATCAATATACGTTGCTTTAAATTCAACTATTCCATCAATATCAAATTGAGTTCCACGAACAGTTTCTATAATTTCGAGTTCAAGCCATTTAGAATTTTTAGACCAATCTTCAGCATCTTTCCAATTAATTCCTTTTGCTGTTTTAGGATCGTGAGTCTTTTTTATAAAATCAATATCTCCAGATACATATGCTTCATATCTAGCTTTCATAAGTTCAAGAGCAGTTTTTGGATTTGCCAAAATAAAACCTCCTTATTATTAATTTTAATTTTATTATAACATATTTTTATAAAATATTATTAAATTATAAATAAAAAAAGTTACCAACTAGTGATAACTCTTTTTAGACAAAGTTTAATTTATACATTTAACTAAAGAAATTTTTTAATCTTTCTAGCCAAGTTTCTTTAGTAGGGGATAGCTCTTTTATTCTAGCTTTTAAAATCTTTTTTCTTTTTCCATTGGGACAAACATTACACATCTTTGCCCTACAACTGTCACAGCCCTTTAATATTTTTTTAAGTTCAGATTGATAAAGATCTAAGTTTTCCATTTTAATCTAAATCCTCTTCTGTTAAAATATTTATTTCATGCCAATTATAAAACTCTTGCATTTTAAAAGGAATTGTATTATTTTTATAAGCTAGAGCAATTATTTCATCATTATCTAAAGTATAGACAATATTATGTTCTTCAAAATCATCAAGTATCATTTCTTGAAATTTTTCATATTGTCCATTTTCTTTCATAGTCTTTATTATATTTAAAGTTTCTTCATTTGTTAATCTTTCCATAAAAACCTCCTATGAAATCTTTATATTTTGATTATATCACAAAAATAAAAATATATCAAGTATAAAAATGTAATAATTACATTTTTATTTAAAAAAGTATAATATTTCTATAAAATATTAAAAAATAAAAAAGTGTGGCTTTTAAAACCACACTTAATTTTTAAAATTATTTTTCTTCTACTTTTTCAAAAACTTCTTTTCCTTTTTTACATAAAGGACATACCCAGTCATGTGGTAAATCTTCAAAAGAAGTTCCTTCTTTTATTCCGCCTTTAGCATCTCCTTTTGCAGGATCATAAACATATTTACAAATTTTACAAATGTATTTTTCCATTTTTCATCTCTCCTTTTCAAATCTTCCTAATTTAATTTATCTTTTTTCCCAAACTAATCTTTTTATAATTTCAGCAACGATTTCTTTACCTTGTTCATCACTTAAAATATTATCTAAAATTTCTTCATAAGAAATTTTTAATTCTTTTAAATCACCACAGTCTTCTGTAAGAGATATTCCTTTCTCCTCAGTAGTTATTGTTAAAATATGGGGACATTCAGTATATTTCTCATCGCCTAATAATAGATAGTTAAATTTTTGATTTAGCTCTTTATTCATATATTGCCTCCTTTAGTTTTAACTTTATAATTTATTATAGCATACTTTTTCAAAAAAATAAAGTATTTTTTCAATTTTAAAATGATTTAAAATATGATATAATTAAATAAGAAAAATAAAAGGAGGAAGTAGACTAAAATATTTTGGTCAAAATTAAGTTATGAGTAAAATAAATAAATTTATAGGAGCACATGTGTCAGCACAAGGTGGAGTTTCTAATGCTATTGAAAATGCTAAGAATATAAATGCTAGAGCTTTTGCAATATTTACTAAAAATCAAAGAAGATGGGATTCAAAACCATTAGAAGAGGAAGAAATATTAAAATTTAAAAAATTATTAAAAGAGAGTGGAATTTCTCCTAATTATGTATTGCCACACAATAGTTATCTTCATAATTTAGGAAGTCCTGATCCAGAAAAAAGAGAAAAATCTTTCAATGCTTTTGTTGATGAGATGGAAAGATGCAATCTTTTAGGGCTTAATAAAATAAATATGCACCCAGGAAGTCATCTAAATGAAATATCTGTTGATGAGTGTATAAAATTTATTGCTGATGAAATAAATAAAGCTCACAAAAAAGTTCCAAATGTAGTTGTTGTTCTTGAGAATACAGCTGGGCAGGGAAGCAATATAGGAAGTAAATTTTCTGAGATAGGAAAAATAATAGAACTTATAGAAGATAAATCAAGAATAGGAGTTTGTATAGATACTTGTCACACTCTTGCTTCAGGTTATGAGTTAAAAGATGAAGAAGGATATAATAAAACTTTTGATGAGTTTGAAAAATACATAGGTTTTAAATATCTAAAAGGAGTTCATCTAAATGATTCAATGTTTGATACAGGTTCTAAAAAAGATAGACATCAAAGTATTGGAAAAGGAAAATTAGGAGAGGAATTTTTTATAAGATTTATGAATGATTCTCGTTTTGATAATATTCCAATTATTCTTGAAACTATTGATAATACAATTTGGAAAGAAGAGATAGAATATTTGTACAGTCTTATTAAATAAACTTTACAAAAAGATAAAAACAAAAATTTTATAAACATTTTTTTGTTAAAATATGGTATAATCTGTATAAGTTTATTATAAAAAGGAAAGTGGGAGGGGTTTATTATGAAGGAAACTAAAAAACAAAGTGTATGGGCAGCTTATAAATTCTCCATAATATTATTAGGAGCTATATTTATTGGAAGTATAGTTGGTCTACAAATGGGAGATAAAGCAAAAATGTTCAAACCTTTTGGAGATCTATTTATAAATGGTATGTTTATGTTAGTTGTTCCTTTAGTGTTTGTTACAATAAGTGGTTCTGTATCTTCAATGAGTGATATGAATAGACTTAAGAAAATATTAAAAACACTTCTTTTAACATTTGTATCAACAGGATTTTTAGCAGCGATTTATATTTTTATTACTGTAAAAGTTTTTCCACCAGCTCAAGGAGTAAATTTAGCTATGCCAATAGCTGAGGCAATAGAGCCATTTTCAACAGGAGAGCAAGTAGTAAAAGCTATCACAGTTACAGATTTTCCAGAACTTATCTCTAAAAGAAATATGTTACCTTTAATTTTATTCTCTATAGTTTTTGGTATCTGTGTAAATTTGATTGGAGAAAAGGGAAGAATAATTGCAAAAGGGTTAGAGGCTCTATCAGAAGTATTTTTAAAAATGATAAGTCTTTTAATGTATTATGCTCCAATAGGATTAGGTGCATATTTTGCTTCTCTTACAGGAGAATATGGAAAAGAATTATTAGGTTCTTATGCAAGAGCTATGGCAATTTATTATCCATTATGTATATTTTATATGTTTACAGCATTTCCATTATATGCTTGGATTTCTGGTGGAATGGAAGGGATAAGAAGATTAAAATATGTAATTTCTCCAGCAATAACAGCTGTGGCTACTCAAAGTAGTATAGCAACACTTCCTGTAAATTTAGAGGCTTGTGAAAAAATAGGAGTACCAAAAGATATAAGAGAGATTGTTCTTCCAATAGGAGCTACAGCTCATATGGATGGAACTGTTTTAAGTTCTATTTTAAAAATAACTTTCTTGTTTGGAATTTTCCAAATACCATTTACTGGTATTGGAACTTATATTAGTGCTTTATTCTTAGCTATTGCAGGTGGAGTTGTAATGTCTGGAGTTCCCGGTGGAGGATTAATTGGAGAGATGTTTATAGTTTCAATGTATGGATTCCCACCTGAAGCATTCCCAATAATCGCTACAATAGGATATTTAGTTGACCCACCAGCAACAATGATTAATGCTAGTGGAGATACAATTGCTTCAATGCTTATCACAAGATTTGTTGAAGGAAAAGATTGGGTAAATAAAAAATTTGATTAATTATTTTAAAAGGTACAGATTTTTTCTGTACCTTTAGTTAAATTATAAAAAATGAAGAGAGGAAAAAATGGAAGCAAAAGATTTTTGTACTTGTGGAGATTATAAATGTCCAAATAATCCTGTAAATCATGAAAAAGGTTGTACTTTATGTGTGTTAAAATGTTTAAAAGCAAATGAAATTCCAACTTGCTTTTTTAAAAAATTATCTGAAGAAAGACCTGAAAATGAAGATTATACATTTAAAGGTTTTGCAAAATTTGTAGAAAAATATTCTAAATAATTTTTGAGCTGAGATTTTTTCTCAGCTCTTTTATATTTTTTTATAAAGAGAATATTTTTTATTTTTTAAAACCAATGAATAGTTATCTTCTAGGCTATCAGAAACTTTATTTTTCTTTAAAAGATATTGGCAATCTTTTGGGATTTCTTCTTTTGAATTATAATCCATAATATAGTATCTAGAAAGGTATGATAAATTATTTGAATTTGAAAACTTATATGAAGAGATTCTAATATCTTCTCTTTTTAAAAAGTTTTCAAAAGGTTTTAAGGTATAGTTCTTATTATAAAAACTAACTCCAAAAACTAAAAATATTAAGATACTAAACATAGATATATTTATTGCTTTAATTCTACTTTGAAAATCTTTTTTTCTAAAAAATATAGGAAAAATCAAAAGAATTTCAGAAAGTTTAAAAATAAAGTTTATAGATTTTTTATCTAAATTTTTTTCAAGAGTAAAAATGACAAATACAATAGCCCATTGTAAAATGGGAGTAAGATATATTTGAAGTTTACCACTTGCTAAAGAAAACATAATAAGTGGAATGATACTGGAGATAAAACTTATTTTTTCTAGACTTTCCCAATTTTTCCAAGATTTGAATTTTTTTATATAGATAACTGTAAGTGATAAAAAAATCAATCCATAAGGGTAAAAAATATAAGTTATATTTTTTATATAATAGTAAAAAGGTTTTATATGATTTTTTGACTTAACTATTCTTCCTACTGTTTCTTGACCTAATAAAAGATTTATATATTCATTTCCGTTCGGCGAAAGAGAGATAGCATAAAACCATAATCCAAAAAGAAAAATAATAAATAAAAATCCTCTAATAAATTTTATTTCTTTTAAAAATTTTGGATTTTTTTCAAGAATAAGAAATATAAAAATTACTAAAATTGGTATTGCAATTCCAGCCACTCCCTTTGTAAATACTCCCATAAAAATAGAAAAATAAAAAATGGATAGATTTTTTATAGAAATTTTACAAAAATTATAATAAAATCCAAAGAAAAAGTATAGAGCCAGAGAAATAAAAAAGCTCATCATAATATCCATTCTTTGAAGAACAGAAACTGCGATAAAAAATGGGATAGTTTCTAGAGATAAAGTTATAAAAAGAGCTGTTTGAGAGTCTTTTAAATTTTTAATAAGTTTATATGTCAAAATTAGAATCCCAAATCCAAAAAGAGTAGAGCCTATAAAAATATTAAAGAAATAAAAATGTTCTTTAGATACTATTTTTATCAAGCTTAAAATCCAAAAATAAAAAGGTGGTTTATCTGGATATAGTTCTTGGAAATATTTTAGAATAAAGAAATTTTTATCAGTGAGCATATTATTTGTCACTATAAAATATTTCATCTCATTCTTAATATCTGGAAATCTTAAGAGAGCAAAAGGAATAGTAATAATAAAAAAAGTAAAAGCTATTTTAAAATAATTTTTTAGATCTTGTTTCATTTTTCCTCCAAGTTTTATTTAATATTTTTACAATATCATAAAAAAATTAAGATTTGGTAAAAAATTTAAATAAAAAATCACTAAACTTTTTTATTAAGTTCAGTGATTTAGATTAAAATATTTTATTTTTAGTTTTGCTCCATAGCTTTAAGAGTATTCTCTTTTTCTTCAAGTTCCTTTAAATGTTTTAATTCTCTTTTAATAAGGATAAAAGTTATAACAGTGGCTATAAAGTCAGAAGTAGGAGCTGCAAACCAAATTCCATTAAGTCCAAAGAATTTTGCCAAAATAATTATACAAGGTATAAGAATAATTATTTGTCTTGAAAGCCCCATAAACATACTCATTTTTGGTTTTCCAATAGCTTGAAAATAGATAGAAGAAACTATTTGGAATCCTATTATTGGCAACATAAAAGTTTGAATTCTAAGTCCACGAGAAGCTATATTTAAAAGTTCAGGTTTATCATTAAAAATAATTATAAAATATTTTGATAAAAATTGGATAGCTAAGAAATTTAAAACACAAACAAATGTCGCTGCAAATATTCCTTTAAATAGAGCCTCTTTAACTCTTGGAAAAAGTTTTGCTCCATAGTTGTAACCAAGAATTGGAAGTAAACCTTGATTTATTCCAAAAAGTGGCATTGTTATAAACATTACTATCCCTTGAATAATTGCCATAGCTCCTATTGCAATATCTCCACCATTATTTTTTAATGTATAGTTGAAGATATAGTTAACCAAACTTGTTCCAATTTGAAGTGCAAAAGAAGCACCACCAAGAATTGAAATTTGTTTTACATTATGTAAATCTGGTTTTAAATATTTTTTACGAAGTTTAAGTCCGCTGTATTTTGAACAGAAATATCCAGTAGCCCAAATAGCAGAAATATATTGAGAGATGATAGTTGCCCAAGCAGCACCTTTTACTCCCATATCAAAATAGAAAATTAAAATAGGGTCTAAAATAATATTTGTGATAGCTCCTATAAGAAGAGTAGTCATTGCCATTCTAGGATTACCGTCAGAACGAATAATTGTGTTTGTGATATATCCGATTAAAGTTCCCGGAAATCCAAAAGCTACAATATAAAGGTAATCTTTTGCATATTTAAAAGTATCTTGGCTTCCACCCATTTTCCAGATTAGCCCATCAATAAAAAATAGAGTGAAAATACTTAAAATAACAGAAACTATAATTCCAAAACTAAAAGCTGTTCCTAAATATCTTTCAGCTTTTTTTAGTTGTTTTCTTCCAAGTGTAAGAGAGATATTTGTGGCTCCCCCAAGTCCAATTAAAAGAGCAAAAGCAAAAGCAAATAGAGTTATAGGAAATGTAATTCCAACACCAGAGATAGCTAAATGTCCAACTTCTCTGATACGTCCTATATAAATTCTATCTACAACATTATAGAGAGCATTAACAAGCATTCCTATAATAGCAGGGATAGAAAAATGAAATAAAAGTTTTGTTATTTTTTCTTCTCCCATAAATTGATGTTTTTGATCCATTAATTACCTCCTAAACATATATAAACATAAAGAAAAGAATTATCCTATAAAAATAGGATAGTTCTTTCTTAAAATTTTTATTTATTTAATTCATTTTCTAAAAGCTCTGTAAGTCTTGAAAGCTCCATTGCCACAGCTTCAAAATTTTCTTTTTCAAGAAGATTTACTCCAGCATCTTTTAATTGATTAATAGGGAAATCACTTCCACCAGATTTTAAAAGATTTAGATATTTCTCTAAAGACTCTTTTCTTTCAGCTTCAGAATATTTTTCATTTGTGATTTTATCATATAGTTTTGATGATGCAGAAAAACTAGTAGCATATTGATATACATAGTATGGTGAATTGAAGAAGTGAGGAATTCTAGCCCAAATAATTTTTTGTAACTCGTCCATAGTTAGTTCTTCTCCAAAATATTCTTTGAATAATCTATCCATAATTTCATCTAATGTGTCAGCAGTGATTGGAGTTCCATTTTCTACTAATTTATAAGCCTCATACTCATAATTTGCAAAAAGACTTTGAAGATAATATGTTCCAACTATATTTCCAATAGCCTCTTCAATTAAAGCAATTCTTTCATTTTTATCAGTTGATATTTTTAACATATGATCAAGTAAAAGTTTTTCATTAAAAGTAGATGCCACTTCAGCAACAAAAATTGTGTAATCGTGAGTTGCATAAGGTTGAGCCTTTGTAGAATACATACTGTGAAGAGTATGTCCAAGCTCGTGAGCTAAAGTAAATACAGAATCTAAAGTTCCGTTAAAATTTAAAAGCATATATGGGTGAACATCATAAATATTTAATGAATAAGCACCACTTCTTTTATTTGGAGTTTCAAAAACATCAAGCCAACCTTCACTTATAGCAGTAGAAAGATTATTTTGATATTCTTTTCCAAGTGGTAAAACAGATTCTAAAACTATATCTTTTGCATTTTCATAAGTAAACTCTTTTTTGTAGTCAACTATTTTTATTTGATTGTCATAATAATGATACTCAGAAATTCCAAGATATTTTTTTCTAAGTTCTATATATTTTTTTAGAGGAGCAGAGTTTTCTTTAGCTGATCCAATAAGATTTAAATATACATCAACAGGAATATTATTAGATTCTAAAGCTCTTTCCAAAGTAGATTTATAATTTTTAGCTTTCATTCCAGCCACATCTCTTTGGATTTGTCCTCTGTAAATTGCTGCGTAAGTATTTCTGTTTATAAAATATGAGTTGTAAAGAGCCTCAAAAGCTTTTCTTCTATCATCTTGGCATTTATTTTCTTCTAAGATTTTTGAGTACATTGCATTTGTAACTTGTACTTTTTCTCCATTTGATAACTGAACTTCATTCCATTTAATATCAGAGATAGAAAGTTCATCATAAATATCATTTACAGCTCCCATATATTGAGAGAAATATGATAAAAGTTTTTCTTTATCTTTATCAAGTACATGTTCTCTCAGTCTATAAAGTTCACTTAAACCAAATCTATGTTCGTGAAGTTCAGGATTTCTTTCAATCCATTTATCCATAGTTTCTTTTGGAATTTCTAAAATTTTTGGAACTATCCAAGAAGATATAACGCTATATTCAGAGTAGATATGTTCAATGATTTGCATTTTTTCAGCAGCAACCACATCTTTTGAATCTAAATCTCTAAGCATATATGGATAAAGATAAAGTTTATCAATCATTCTTTGGATTTTTTCTTCTAATTTTATAAGTTCTATAAATTTTTTTTCATCTGCTGTGATACTTGTTTCAAAAGTTGGGATTTCTTTTATAATTTCTTTTAGATTTTCTAAATCTTTTTCCCAAGATTCCCAATTTGCATAAATATCACTTAAATTCCATTTATATTTATTATCAATATTTTCTCTTGATAAAATTGTTTCCATAATTAGCCTCCTAATTCATTGTTAGACTTTCATAATATTATACAATGTTAAAAACTATAAATCAAGAAAAACAATTTTTACTTAAAAAATTTTTAAAAAATATGTTATAATATTCTTTAGGAAAAAAGAAGAAAAGTTATTTGAGGAGTGAGATGGAAAATATTATTTTATGTTTAGGGGCTTTATTGTGTCTATTTATTTTTTGGAAAATTACAAAAATATTTATGAAAATATTTTTTCTTGTAGCAATGGCTGGCGTAATATATTTTTACTTTTTTCAACATACAAATATTTTAGGGTAGTTTGTAGATATAGGGGGGCATATGGAGATTAAAAAAGAGAAAAAAAATTCTATGTTGATGACAGAGGGAAGCATTGTAAAAATACTTTTGTTATTTTCAGTTCCATTGATTTTAGGAAATCTTTTACAACAAACTTATAACACAGTAGACTCTATAATCGTTGGAAATTATGTTGGTAGTAATGCTCTGGCAGCTGTTGGTTCAAGTACAGCATTAATAAATCTTTTGATTGGATTTAGTCAAGGGATAGCAGTTGGAGCAGGAGTAATTGTTTCTCATTCAATAGGAGCTAACGACAGGAAAAAAATTCGTCTTTCAGTGCATACAGCTATAATGATAGCGATTTTATTAGGAACTTGTCTTTCTATTATCGGTTTTATATTTACACCACAACTTTTAGAATGGATGAAAACTCCAGCTGAAGTTATGCCAGAATCTGTAACTTATTTAAGATTATTTTCAATAGGAATGGTATTTAATATTGTTTATAATATGGAGGCAGGAATTTTAAATGCTGTTGGAAATTCAAAACGTTCTTTATTATATTTAGGAATTGCTTCTGTGACAAATATTATTCTTGATTTACTTTTTGTAAAAATTTTAGGTATGGGAGTAAAAGGTGTGGCTATTGCTACAAATTTAAGTCAAATGATCTCTTGTTTATTGGCTCTTGGATTTTTAATGAAAGTAAATGATAATTATAAAGTTTATTTGAATAAAATAAAACTTCATAAAGAAACAGCTATAAAAATTATAAAAATGGGACTTCCGACTGGAATTCAAAGTATGGTAATATCTCTTTCTAATGTTTTAATTCAATCTAATGTAAATGTTTATGGTCCTAGTATAATGGCAGGATTTGGAGCTTATCTAAAAATAGATGGATTTAATATTTTACCAGTTTTAAGTTTGAGTATGGCTAGTACAACTTTTACAGGTCAAAACTGCGGAGCTGGAAAAAAAGATAGAGTAAAAAAAGGGATTTGGATTACATTGGCTATTGGAATAATTTATACAATTATTACAGGAATTTTACTTTTAATGTTTAAACGTCCATTGATGCAACTATTTACACAAGATGAGGGAATAATACTTGCAGGAACAGAGGCTATGAAATATTTCTGTCCTTTCTACTCAATTCTTGCAATTTTACATTGTTTGGCTGGAGCAGTGAGAGGAGCTGGAAAAACAATGCCACCAATGATAATTTTACTTTTCTCAATGTGTATCTTTAGAATTATTTGGCTTCAATTTATTTTACCTCTAAATAACACAATAGGAAATATTTATATTCTATATCCAGTAACTTGGGGAATAGGATTGTTTTTAATGATAATTTATATTTGGAAAGCTAAATGGCTATAAAAAAATAACAAATAAAAAAAGCTGTATAAATGATTAATATCATCGATACAGCTTTTATATTTTTATTTTTTAAATTACATTCTGTTTACAGTATTAATTCCAAGTAAGTCTAATCCAGTTTTTAAAGTTTTTGCAACTCTATCAATAAGTACAAGTCTTGAGAATAAAACATCGTCTTCTTGATTTAATATTGGACAAGAGTTGTAGAATGTATTGAATTTTTTAGCAAGTTCAAATAAATAATCTGTTAAAAGATTTGGTTTGTAAGCTTCTCCTGCTCTTAATGCCATTGTAGGGAATAAAGTTAAATATGTAGCAAGATTTCTTTCAGCTTTTTCAGTGATTGTCATATCAAATTTTTCATTTAATGGTTTTCCAATTTCTTCAGCTTTTCTAAGAATAGATTGGATTCTTGCATAAGAATATTGTAGATATGGAGCTGTATTTCCTTCAAAGCTTAGGATTTTATCCCATTCAAATATTATTGGACTTTGTCTATTTTGAGAAAGGTCAGCGTATTTGATAGCTCCTACACCAACTACTTCAGCAATATTATCTTTTTCTTCAGCAGAAAGATTTGGATTTTTTTCTTCGATTATTTCTAAGGCTCTTTTCTTACCTTCATCAAGTAGTTGTTCAAGTCTTATAACATTTCCTTTTCTTGTAGAGAACACACCATCAGCAAATCTCATTATTCCAAACCAGATGTGAACTTTTTCTATATCCCAACCAAGCATTTCAGTTATTTTAAAGAATTGCTTAAAGTGGTCTTGTTGTCTTTCATCTGTTAAGTAAATTATTTTATTAACATCATAATTCTCTCTTCTAAATTTAATTGTAGCTATATCAGAAGTAGAATATAGGAAAGCTCCATCTTTCTTTTGAACTATACAAGGGTGAAGATTATCTTTTTCATCAAAGAATACAACTTTTGCTCCTTGGTCTTCTACAGCTAATCCTTTTTCTACAAGTTCTTCTACTACGCTAGGCATAATAGGGTGGTAGAAAGATTCTCCATAGTAAGTATCAAAGTGGATTCCCATTCTTGTATAAAGTTTATTATATTCTTGAAGAGAAACTTTGATAAATTCTTGCCAAAGTTTATAATTTTCTTCGTCACCGTCTTGAAGTTTTTTAAGTTCTTCTCTAGCTATATCTTCAAGTTCTGGATGTTCTTCGCTTTGTTTTGTAAATTCTACATAAACTCTTTCAAGTTCTTCAATAGGATTTTTTTCATAAGCTTCTTTATCAAGCCAGTTGTGGTAACCAACTATAAGTTTTCCAAATTGAGTTCCCCAGTCACCGATATGGTTATCAGCAACAGTGTGGTAACCTAAGAAATTACATAATCTTTTTACAGAATCTCCTATTATAGTAGAACGAAGATGTCCAATGTGCATTCTTTTAGCGATATTTGGAGATGAGTAGTCAATGATTATATCTCCGTGAGTGTCTAATTCTTTGAACTCATATTTTTCTGATGTCATAAGTCCAACATATTTAGAAACAAATGAGTCTTTTAAAAATATATTTATAAATCCAGGTCCAGCAATTTCAAGTTTTTCTATAACTTCATTTTCTGGAATATTATTAACTAATTCTTCAGCTATTTTTCTTGGATTTCCACCAATGATTTTAGAGTTCATCATAGCAAAGTTTGTTTGGAAATCTCCAAATTTTTCATTTGTAGCTATTGTTATCTCTAGTGGTTTTACTTCTTTTTCAGGGAATGCTTTGTGTATAGCATTATAAAAAACTTCTTCTATATACTTTTCTATTCTTAACATAGTATTCTCCCTTAATAAAATTTTTATAATAAATAAAAAAGAGGACTAGGTCCTCACATAGAATAAATACCGATCTACCGTCTCCCCCTCTGTTTTGGTCGCCAAATTAATAAGTGGTAGTTATTTGCTAGCAGCATACAGGGTCCGTAAAACAAAGGTTTTCGTGACTTATCTGATTTACTCCTAACAGGGACAACCCCAGTAGCGACCATAGGCCCAAAACATCAGGAAATAACGTGTAGACCAGAAACTTATATTCTTTGATTGGATTATATCACATTTTAACTTTTATTGCAATATTAACTTTCCAAAAATAACTTTAATCAACTATAATTAGGTAAAAACTATTGGAAAATATACAACTATTTTTCCTCTTCTTCATAAGTTGATTTTATAAATAATTCATCAAGTTGTTCTTGTTCAACAACATTTGGTGCTTCTGTCATTAGACATTGACCTTTATTTGTTTTAGGGAATGGGATAACGTCTCTTATTGAGTTTTCTCCAAGCATTACCATAAGCCATCTGTCTATTCCGAAAGCAAGTCCTCCGTGAGGTGGTGCACCATATTTAAATGCGTCAACGAAGAATCCAAATTTTTCACGAGCTTGTTCTTGAGAAAGTCCTAATTTTTCAAAAACTTTTTCTTGAACTTGAGGGTTATGTATTCTTATACTTCCTCCACCGATTTCATTTCCGTTAAGAACTAAGTCATAAGTATTTGTTCTTATTGTCATATCACCATCGAAGAATCTAGGCATATCTTCTTCCATTATTGAAGTGAATGGGTGGTGTTCAGCTTTGTATCTTCCTTCTTCTTCGTCATATTCAAACATTGGGAAGTGAACTACCCATAAGAATTTGAATTCATCTTTATTATATAGATTTAATTCTTTACCAACTCTAAGTCTTAAAGCTCCAAGTGCTGCACGAACTACTTTTAATTTATCAGCAACGATTAAGATTACATCTCCTTGATTAGCTTCTGTTTTTTCTATTATAGCTTTCATTTCATCTTCAGTTAAGAATTTAGCTATTGGAGAATTAATTCCATCTTTTGTAAGTTTTATATAAGCAAGTCCTTTTGCTCCAAAATATCTTTTTACATATTCTTGATAGTCATCAAGGATCTTTCTTGAGAATTTATCAGCAACATTTGGTGCAACGATAGCTCTTACAACTCCACCATCTGCAACAGTAGAAGCAAAAGCTTTAAATCCACAATTTTTAGCTATTTCACTGATATCTTTTAATTCTACTCCAAATCTTGTATCAGGTTTGTCAGAACCAAATCTATCCATAGCATCTATCCATTCCATTCTTGGGAATTCATAATCAGCAGTTTCTCCAGTAACTTCTGAGAAAACTTTTTTAGCAAGTCCTTCTATCTCTGTTATAACATCATTTAATTCAACAAAAGACATTTCAATGTCAAGTTGAGTAAATTCTGGTTGTCTGTCAGCTCTTAAATCTTCATCTCTAAAACATTTAGCGATTTGGAAATATTTCTCAACACCAGATATCATTAAAAGTTGTTTGAAAAGTTGTGGTGATTGAGGTAGAGCGTAGAATTGTCCAGCATTAGTTCTACTTGGAACTAAGAAATCTCTTGCTCCTTCTGGAGTAGATTTTGTTAAAAGTGGAGTATCTACATCTAAGAATCCTTTTTGGTCCATATAGTTTCTAATTGACATTATCATTCTATGTCTTTTTTTAAGATTTCTTATCATTTGTTCTCTTCTTAAATCTAAGTATCTGTATTTAAGTCTTATATTTTCACTAAGTCCTTCATCTGTCATTTGGAAAGGAAGTGGTTCACAAGAGTTTAATACTTTTATATCAGTTGCAAATACTTCTATTTCTCCAGTAGGGATATTTTTGTTAACGCTAAATCTTTCTTTAACAACTCCCTCTACTCTTATAACTGATTCAGTTTTTAATTTTTGAGCAGTTTCAACAACTTCTTTTGAAGCCACATCAATATCAAAAACTATTTGAGTTATTCCTTCTCTGTCTCTTAGGTCTACGAAAGTAAGTCCTCCAAGGTCTCTTTTTGTAGCAACCCAACCAGATAAAATAACTGTTTCTCCAATATTATTTTTTCTAAGTTCTCCTAAATTATGATCTCTGTATATCATTTTACTCTCCTTACAAGAATTTAATTATTTTAATTTCTCTACTAATTGATCAACTGTTAATTCTTCTTGAGTTCTAGAAGCGAAGTCTTTAAGAACTACAACTCCTTTTGCCATTTCGTCTTCTCCAACAATAACAGTATATTTAACATTTAGTTTATCAGCTTTTTTCATATGGCTTTTCATTCCTTTAGCATTAAAGTCAACAGCCACTTTTATATTTTCTTTTCTAAGAGTGTCAGCTAGTTTCATAGCAAATTCGCAAACATTTTCTCCTAGCCAAGCTATATAAACATCAGTTTCTTTAGCTGGAATATCTTCCATAAGCATCATTATTCTTTCTACACCAGCAGCAAAACCAAATGCAGGAATTTCTTTATCTCCTAATTGTTTTAGAAGGTTGTCATATCTTCCACCACCAAGAACAGTTCCTTGTGCACCAAGTTTGTTAGTAACAATTTCAAAAACTGTACTTGAGTAATAGTCAAGACCTCTTACAAGTCTAGAATTTTCTACATAAGGTATTCCAAATATAGTTAGATATTTTTTTACTTCTTCATAGTGATTTCTTTCTTCTTCAGATAAAGAATCAATTATGCTTGGAGCATCTTGAGTGTGTTTTTTACAAGTTTCAACTTTACAGTCAAGAACTCTTAAAGGGTTAGTTTCAATTCTTCTTTGACAATCTTCACATAGTTCATCTTTAAATGGTGTTAAATAATCTATAAGAGCTTGTCTATATTTTTGACGAGTTTCGTTTCCACCAATAGAGTTTATATTAACTTCTAAGTCTGTGATTCCAAGTTTTTCTAATAAGTGGTAACTCATAGTGATGATCTCAGCATCTAAAAGTGGAGAATGTTCTCCAAGAACTTCAACTCCAACTTGGTTAAATTCTCTTTGTCTTCCAGCTTGTGGTCTTTCATATCTGAACATAGACCCCATATAATAGAATTTTGATACATCTTCTTTTGCGTATATTTTATTTTCTAAATATGCTCTAACAACTGAAGCTGTTCCCTCTGGTCTTAGAGTGATACTTCTTTCACCTCTGTCAAGGAAAGTATACATCTCTTTTTCTACAACGTCAGTAGCCTCTCCTATTCCTCTTTTGAAAAGGTCTGTTTCTTCAAAAATAGGAGTTTTTATGTAAGAAAATCCATACGCTGAAAATAAATCTTCGGCAACTCTACGGATGTAAGAATATTTAGCAGCTGTACCTTCTAAAATATCTTTTGTTCCTCTGACTGCTTTAATTAATTTCATAGTCTTCCTCCAATATTAATATATTCTTAAATTTATTTTTTCCACAGTTTTTCCAATTTATCCCTTATTTGATTTTCAAATTTATTATTTCCTGGGATATAGTATTTCTTATTATTATTTCTATATAGTTGTTTTACAAAATTTCCCTCATAGTCATGTGGATATTTATATCCCAATGCCCTATCAGAAATATGAACAGGTACTTCTTGTAAATCTCCATTTTTTATATCTTCTAAAACTTGGTTAATACCATTATAGCATGAATTACTTTTACTTGAAATAGCTAAATATACAACTGCGTGAGAAAGAATAATTCTTATCTCAGGCATTCCCACTCTCTCTGAGCAAAAATATGCTGATGTAGTAATATTTAAGGCATCAGGATTTGCCATTCCAATATCTTCACTGGCAAGAATTACAAGACGTCTAGCTATATAACGAGGATCTTCTCCTCCATACAAAAGTCTTCCAAGCCAGTAAATAGCTGAGTCTGGGTCGCTTCCTCTTATACTTTTTATCATAGCTGAGATTATATTATACTTATCTTCTTCCTTATGAAAAGATGCTTTTCTTTGAGAGAAAATCTCCTCTATATCTTTAGTATCTCCTGAATCACAGTTTTTAAAATAAAGTTCAAGATAGTTTAGTGCAATTCTTGAATCTCCCTTTGATATATCCAAAATAATTTTTTTGATATTTTCAGGAAGAGTTTTATTATAATATTTCTCTCCTCTTTTTAAAATTTCTTCAATATTTTTTCTATCAAGAGGTTTGAATTCAAATACAAGACATCTTGAAAGTAGAGCGTTATTTAAGTTATGGTAAGGATTTTCAGTAGTGGCTCCAATTAAAATAAGTATACCTGACTCAGTATAAGAAAGTAGTGCATCTTGTTGCAGTTTATTAAAACGATGAACTTCATCTAAAAATAAAACGGTTTTCTTATTGTAAAGTTCTATTGATTTTTTAGCTCTTTCAACAATCTCTCTCAAATCATTTAAAGAAGCTGTAGTGGCATTTAGATTTTCAATATTGCAACTAAGCTCATTTGAAATAATCTCACCTAGAGAACTTTTACCACAACCGGGAGGACCAAATAAAATCATATTACTAATATTTCCACTTTTAATAATTCTATTTAAAAGTTTTCCCTCTCCGAGCAGTTCTTCTTGCCCAATAAAATCTTTTAGAGATTTAGGTCTAAGTTTCATGGCTAAAGGTTTTACATCTTGATAATTATTTTGAAAAAGTGTAGGGGAGTTCATCTTACCTCCTTAATATAATAAAAAGACGCGTCCAAAACAACACGTCTTATATTATTTTATTTTGCTGAGTATAGGTATAAAAATAAAGCTATTACAATAAAAAGTGTAGCTACTATTTTTGTTGCTTTTGCAAGTGGTCCACCATCTTTAGAAAGTCCAAATACTGTATTAGCACTTCCCATTCCCATACTACCAGACATTCCGTGACTCCTATCTGGTTGGATTAGGACTAGGACTATTAAGGCTAAAGCAAATATGAATAATAAGACTGTTAATACGCTTTCCATTTTTCCTCCTTAAATTTTCTGCCCTTGAAATTTACAAGGAACTAAAATCTCCTTAATAAAACCTCTATCTAAAAAAAGAAATTTTTATTTTCTAATAGATATTATAATATAAAAAGGGGAAAATTAAAAGAAAAATTTTAGAATTGGCATAATCTTTATAAAAAAATTATTCTCCCAATAAAAAATCAATTATATTATAATGTTTAATTCCATTTCTTGACATATCAAATTGATCCATAGAAACAACATATTTTGGAAAATTATCTTTTATTAACTCAAGCACTGAAAACTCTCTTTCAATAGTTTCTTCAGATGCCAAAAGATAGGTAACTTGGATATAAATTTTTTCGTCATATTTTGTACAAATAAAATCAACTTCTAAATCGTTTATTTTTCCAATTTTTATCTCATACCCTCTTCTTAACATCTCAATATAGATAATATTTTCAAGAATTTGATTTATATCTCTTTGATTATTTTCAAATATAGCCTCTCTTATTCCGTGGTCTGCTATATAATATTTTTCATTTACACTTAATATTTTTTTTCCAATCAAATCATTTCTTTGAACTTTATAAATAAGGAAAGCTTCTTCACAAACTTTAATCACAGAGTATTTGTCAATCTTCATCAGAGCAAATAGCACTTAAAAATTTAGAATAAGTTGCAGAAAAATGGACATTAACATTAAGAAATTGTGGAAAAATTTATGGAAAACTTCAAATAATATTTGAAGAGAGTTTATTTTAAAACTTGAATTCATATGATAAGTCACACTCAAAAATTATTCTTGAATTTTCTTTCCGTACTTAATTAAATTTTCTTTTGCCTCTTTCCTATCTTTTTTTCTATGTTGTGTGGGAGTTACTCCATATTTTTTCTTATAAGCTTTTGTAAAAATTAAGGGGTCTTTATAGCCACAACTATTAGCAATATTTTCTATATTTTCATTGGTTATATCTAGTAACTCATTAGCTCTAGATAATCTAAAAACAGTTAGATATTCCTGAATTGTTATCCCCATATTTTTCTTAAATAAAGTGGATAGATAGCTTCTATTTAAGCCAATATATTCAATAATATTATTGACATTTATATCATCCCAATAATTATTTTTAATATATGTTATAATTTTATCAGCATATGGATTTAATTCATTTTTTTCATCTTTCTCTTCTATTGAATTTTCTTCTACAATAAGAGAGAAAAATTCATAAAATAATCCTTGAAGTCTAAGTTCTTCAGCTAATGTTAAATTTTTTAGTTTCAACATTTCCTTTAAC